>Ga0156400_1163_pt1 | contig 36099 bp, 27 predicted proteins | sample RifOxyA3_FD_108044 | JGI IMG/M metagenome (GOLD analysis project Ga0156400, IMG submission 108044) | Deltaproteobacteria bacterium RIFOXYA12_FULL_58_15
CTCCAACGCCTGTGAAGACGGCTGCGCCTGCGATACCGACTGCACATGCGCCTGCGATACCTCCAACGCCTGTGAAGACGGCTGCGCCTGCGATACCGACTGCACATGCGCCTGCGATACCTCCAACGCCTGTGAAAACGGCTGCGAATGCGATACCGACTGCGCCTGCGCCTGCGATACCTCCAACGCCTGTGAAGACGGCTGCGCCTGCGACACCGACTGCACCTGCGCTTGCGATACCTCCAACGCCTGTGAAGACGGTTGCGCCTGCGATCCCGACTGCACCTGCGACTGCGACACGACAAACAACTGCGACGAAGACTGCACGTGCGACCCCCTTTGCCCGGTCCCTTGTGACTGCGACCTCACCGCGGCATGCGAGAGCGGTTGCGTGTGCGACCTCGAGTGTTCGATTTGCGGATGCAATGTGAGCGGTGGCTGCGACGAAGCTTGCCTCTGCGATCCCAATTGCCCCGTGGTCTGTACCTGCGACACCAGCACCGCTTGCGATCCGCTGTGCCGTTGCGACCCCCATTGCGCGACCCCGTGTGATTGCGACCAAACCGAAGGTTGTGAGTCTTCATGCTCCTGCGATTATGACTGTGTTGAGAGCTGCCCGTATGCGCAGAACGGGACCACACGGCTGCACATACAACTCACCTGGGATGATCTCTCAAATGATCAGGACTTGCACCTCCTCTATCTTCCGGGGAGCAGCGCCGCCTGCAACGACCCCTGGGACTGCTACTTCGGCAACAGGAAGCCCGTTTGGTTTCCACAGTGCTTTGTTGCCCAGGGTCCAAACCCCCGAGTAGACATCGATGACACCTATGGCCAGGGGCCGGAGACTATCTCGGTCGGAGCTCCGGCACCCGCCACCTATCGCCTCGCCATCCACTATTGGGCTGACTACGACGAGCACTCTCCCACGTTGAATACCGTGCGCATTTACATCGACAGTGGTGATCCACTCGTCTTCCACCGAACGGTTCAGGAGGAACAGATATGGTGGGTAGCGGATATAACGGTTGATGCCAGCGGCCAAATCACGGTCACGCCGTACGCGAGCGATGTCTCTGGCGAAGCCGGTACCCTTCAGCCGTTTTTGCGCAACAGTTGTTTCAGCAACTGAAACCCAAGCGCACAAAGCTAAGAAAGACGAGCGGACGAGACACAAGATGTTGTGGGGGCCGGCATCACGACCTTGACGCCACCTGTTGCCGACTTACATTGCCGCATACCCAACAGTTTAAGGAGATGCCGCGATGGAAATCACACGAGGCAATGTGTCAACCCTCGTCGTCCGGAAGGGTCTGAAAGAGAGCTATGCCGACATCCTCACGGGAAAGGCGTTGGCTGCCATCGAGGCTCTGGCGCATCTGAACGTCGATCGACTCAATCTGATGCGGGCACGGGTCGAACGTCGGCGGCAGCGCTACCAGAACAAACAACGAATTGAGTTTCTCTCGCCACAGGCGACAATTGGCAGGACCAGCCTCACGGTCGCCGATGCGCGCGCTGGCCAGTTCGATGGCAGCGAAATCCCAAAAGACTTGCGGCGACAATGGATTCAGGGAACTGGGCCTGGTGCCAAGCCCCGTGCGACCTTGGAAAGTAGCCTGCGCAACGTCGCTTACGCCCTCCTCTCCGGCGCAGACGGTTGGATGTTCGATGGTGAAGACGCCCTCGGACAGATCAGCACCATGTCCCTGGACAACCAGCGCAATCTCAAGCTCGCCATCGCCAGAGACGCGACTTTCATGAAAGTCGCAGAGTCTGTCGCCACGGAGATGAACACGTGGGCCAAGGAGTTCTTCGGCCGTGAGATCATCGCGGATTGGCAAGAACAGCTGAGCTTCACCACCAAGATCTTTCGCGCTCGGGGATTGCACCTCGATGATCGACACATACAAATAAACGATGGCTCGGGATTTTCCGCTTCGATCGTCGACATGTGCCTGTTCGTCACGAACAACCACGAAGAACTGCAGAAACGCGGATCCAGCGTCGTCTTGTACCTGCCGAAGATTCAAACAGCAGAAGAGGCTGCCCTCTGGAACGGGTTGCTCACCGGGTTGGAGAGTCACCTAGGCATCACCGTGGGTACCATCAAGGCGTACGTTCTCGTGGAACAACTGGAGGCGTCATTCCAGCTCATGGAGATCCGCGCAGCATTGAGCCCGCACTTTGTCGGCTTCAACACCGGTCGTTGGGATTACATCAACAGTGTCGCCGACGCGTTGGCTTGGGATCCCGAGTTCCAGAACCCCAATATCGACGCCATCACCATGACCTACGGCTACATGAAGAACTACGAAGACCGGGTGCGTCGCGCAGTCAATACCCCAGATAGGAATGGTCGCTTCGCCCTTTGGCAAGGCGGCATGGAGCCTAACATCCCCGTCGGATCCGCGGCGGGGATTGCTTCAAGCATGAAAAAAGCCGTCGCGGGTGCCGAGCGCGAACAACGTGAGGGTGCGAGCGGCAAATGGGTCGCCCACTGGCGCATGGTCCATATCGTCCGACCGGTATGGGAGAGAGTGGGAGACGACAATCAACTGGGCCGCAAGTTCCTGCCTCTCACCTATGCGGCCAAGGACGCCAATCTCCTGGTGGAGTTGGAGAGCGCACCGCGGACCGTGCGTGGGACCCGCGATCTCCTCAGCGTTGCGCTGCAGTACGGCAACGCATTTGCGCAAGGGTTCCAGGCCGCGGCACTCAAACCTGCCGATTTCTTCGGCAACGACGACATCCTCTATCTCATGGAAGACATGGCGACCGGTGAAATCCGCCTCAGCATTCTCTGGGAGTGGTTACACAAAGCTGCTGCGTTCAGCGAGGGCGATGCCGAAACCGGAATCAGAGCTGGCGGCAAGCTGACACCCGCGATCTTTTCCCAATTGCTCGATGAAGAGTATGACAAGCTCCTCGCAGCAAAAAACAAAGACGTACACGACAACTCGAAGGCCACGACCCTGCCCATCGCCAAAGAAGTGGTCAGATCCTACGTCATCGATGACATCAAGGCACCCTGGTACATCGATCTCCTCAACATCAACCTCAACAACCACGATCTCGAGAGCGCCACACAGCGCATACGTGGTTACATGAGCGCCTTCCGCAAGGACGGTACTCGCATCACCAGAAATCTCGACTTCTCTGCATGAAAATGGGGGCCAAAATGAAAAGGCTAGAGCAACAGATCACTGACGCCAAAGAGTGGATGGGCAGAGCGCGGTTTGATGGCATTACTCGACTCTATTCCGCCCAACAGATCGCGGAACAACAGGGCACAATCGCTGATGGCTATTCGCTTGCCCGCGACAATGCCGACGCATTTCACGAGCGACTGCGCGAGCTTTTCAACGCGGGAAAGAACATCACGACCTTTGGCCCCTACTCCCCTGGCCAAGCCGTAACGATGAAGCGTCACGGCATAGAAGGAATCTACGTTGGCGGCTGGGCCACGTCTGCCAAGGGGTCCCTCGCCGAGGATCCTGGGGCCGATCTCGCGAGTTATCCCTTGAGCCAAGTCCCCGACGAAGCCGGACCCATCGTCCGAGCGCTGCTCACCGCCGACAAGAATCAGCACTTCCTCCGCTCGAAGATGACCGAGGAGGAGCGCGAGAAAACCCCCGAGGTCGACTATCGACCATTCATCATTGCCGATGCCGACACCGGCCACGGCGGCGACGCTCACGTCCGCAATCTCATTCGCCGCTTTGTCGAAGTCGGTGTGACCGGCTACCACATTGAAGACCAAAAGCCCGGCGTCAAGAAATGCGGTCATCAAGGGGGAAAGGTCCTGGTCGGAGTCGACGAGCAGATCAAAAGACTCAACGCCGCGCGGTTCCAACTCGACGTCATGAAGGTGGCGGGCCTTATTGTTGCCCGCACCGACGCCGAATCGGCCACCTTCATTGAAAGCCGCAATGACGAACGGGATCAGCCATTCATCCTCGGTGCCACCAATGTGAGCCTGCCGAGCTACAAATCCGGTTTCATCGCCATCCTTCGCCACTTCAACGCTTTCGGCATCGACGACGTCCGCGGACACATGCTGTTTGAGATTTCCGACGACGAACATCAAGCATCGACTTCTTGGCTCAAGCGCACTGGCGTCCTGGGCATGATCAAAGAACACGCAGAGGGCTACAAAGAGGGCAAGTTCCCAACCATCGACACCATGCTCGACCCCGTCGTCGACAGATACTTGCAGACCTGGCAAGCCGAGGCGGGTTTGAAGACCTTTGGCCGTGCCATCGCTGACGTGATTGCGTTTCGCAGCAACGAGGGAGAGCAGTTCGACCTCAGCGTCAACCAGTGGGATGACTTCGCCAAGACCGCCTCTTTCTTCGCCGCCCGTGAGAAGGCACGTTCTCTGGGGATCAATATCATCTGGGATCCTGAACACCCCAAGACCCCAGAAGGTTACTATCAAATCAAGAATGGCCTCGAATACTGCATTGCCAAATCACTTGCGGTGGCTCCTTTCACCGATTTGATTTGGATGGAGACCAAGACAGCCCATCTCAAACAGGCCAAGGCGTTCTCTGACGCCGTTCATGCCAAGTACCCAGAAAAAATGTTGGCCTACAATCTGTCGCCGTCATTCAACTGGGACACCACGGGCATGTCAGACGAGGACATGCAGAAATTTCCTGAGGAGATCGGCAAGCTCGGATTTGTCTTCACCTTCATCACCTATGGAGGACACCAAATCGATGGCATCGCCGCCGAGGAATTCTCTCGCGCGCTCAAGGAAGATGGCATGCTGGCCCTCGCGCAACTGCAGCGCAAGATCCGCCTGCTCGAGTCCCCCTACCGTACGCCGCAGACCTTGGTTGGCGGTCCACGTCTCGACGCGGCACTGATGGCGTGCTCTGGTCGAACTGCCACCACCAAGGCGATGGGCAAAGGATCGACCCAATCACAGCACCTGATTCAGACAGAAGTGCCCACCAAGGTTCTCGAAGGTTGGCTCGATTCTTGGCGCCAACATAACGACGTCGCCACGCCCATGCGCGTCGAGCTCAAACCGCACAAGGCGGGCTCTGAGTTACTCGAGTTGCAGATCCTCGGCAGAAAGGATGACAAGGTGGCCAACGTCATCTTCGCGTCGATTGTCGACCGCCGCGGCAACAACATCTTGTCGATTCGTGACCAGAACACCTTCGATCACAATCTGCGGAAGAAGCGATTGATGACACTGGTGCACGTGTTCCTGATTCATCGCTACAAGGTCAATTCCATTCACTACGTGACCCCCACCGATGACAACCAACATCAGACGCAGAAGATGCTGACTCAGGGTTTGTTCAGCGACGTTGCCAAGGAAGTCGGCCAGATCATCGTCGCCAAAGTCAACGGTCCGTTTGTCGCGAGCCTCCTGGATGCGGATGGCAAGGCTCTGACTCGGCTCCTATCCAAAGGGTAATATCGCCCCGAAGGCGCGCAGTTAGGCGCGAGATGCTTTTGCGCAGCCAGGGCCTACCCAATCCACCATCAAATACTATCCGAATCGCCAGATGTGCCGTTAGGTCGAGGAGCAGCGAGGATTTGCGCGCAATTCCGAAATGTTTTGTGCGAGGCGTACTTTGAGTACGGCGAGCAGCAAATCCGAAGCTGCGACGAAGAGATAACGGCGCAGATGGTGATTCGGGGCCTGCTCAACCCTTTGACAAGACGTCTGCGATGGTCTTGAGCAGCAAGTCGTTGTCTATGGGCTTTTGCATGTAGCCCTCTGGCGGGGGAACTTGCTTGCGCGTGGAGATGAATTTTTTGAACTCCTCCATCACCCCGGTGACCATGATCACCGGCGTCGCCTTCAATGCGTCGTCTTCTTTGACGTCGCGATAGAAACGCACACCGGACTTCTCCGGCATCGTTATATCGAGGAGCACGAGGTCCGGCTTTTCAGCGCGAAGCTGCTTGAGGCCCTCTGCGCCGTTGTGCGCCTTGACGGTCTCATAGCCGTTATCTTCCAACAGGGTGGTCACGAAGGTGACGAGGTTTTCGTCGTCGTCGATGACCAGGATCTTCTTCTTGTCACTCACATCGGCCCCCTATCAGTGCCATTCAAAATCAATGTAACCCGGTTTCACGTCTGCCATGGCATTGACCATGAGCTCGACCAACCCCCCGTAGTAGATACCGGCTTTTTCGAAGGCGTCATAGTACTTGATGATGTCGCGGATTTGCCCCTTGCAGTTGCTGCACGGTGCGCACACATACTTCGGGTGCTCCTTGTCCATCGGCTCGTCCTGGAACGCCTCGAGAATCTGCCGGAACTTGCGGCGTCCGTAGAAATGATGGCGAAAGTCGGCGAAGTTGTTGCCACTCATGATCGCGAACCCCGATCCGCCGCCACAACAATAGTTATTGACACCATGGGGCGTCATCTCGCGGAAACGGTTCTCCGGCACAACTTCTTTGAGGGCCTCGCGTTGCGGCGCGTTCACCCCCATCAAACGAACGAGATTGCATGGGTCGTGCAAGGTCACGGGAAAGTCGTTGCGGCTCTTGTCCCATTTGATCTTGCCGGACTTGGCGATGTCCCGAAGAATCGGCATGCAACTCTCACGGGGCGTATTCATGTCGCCGGTGAGAATCTTGTCACCAATGATGGTCAATGCCTTGTGAGCGTGACCACACTCGCCGAGAACAATCTTTTTGACTTTGAGCCTTCTTGCCGCCTCGGCATGCAGAAGCAAGGTTCGCGCGGTCTGCATGTCATCATAGAAGACGCCGTAGTTGATGCCATCGTAGGCAGCGAGGTCACTCGACAGAGTCCAGTCGAGGCCGGCCGCGTTGAACAACGTTGCAAATGAGCCGACATTTTCCGGCCACGCCATGATCTCGCCGGCATTGTGGATGAGCAGAATCTCGGCACCCTGCTTGTCCCACGGGATCTTTGTCTTCTCGGGGTCGAGCCCGGTAAGGTCAGCTGTATCCTCTTCGATGAACTCGACGTTGTCCTTGACCACCAAAGAGTTCATGCCCGTAGACGACCCGACGGTGAGCTGCAACTCCGATCCATCCTGGTGAAGCTCGCGGGTAAAGATCCCCATTTCCTGGCTGGCAATCTTACGCAACTCGCGCGCGATCAACGCATTGTCTGCACCAATGGGGCATGTCTGTGCACACCGCCGACACAGATTGCAGCGATAGGCGAGTTCGATCAGACGCGAGACGGTCTTCCAGTTCAGATCGACGTCGCCATGCACCCAGGTCGACTCTTCTTTGACGTATTTGTAATAGATCCGCCGCAGGACCTCAGAGCGGTAGGTCGGCCGGTAAAGCGGATTCTTGCCACTCTCTTCGTAGATATGGCATGCATCGTTGCACGTTTGGCAGCGAGCGCAATGCTCCATGGACATCACCAACGGCATCAAGAAGGTCCAATTATTCTCCTTGGTGAACGACTTGCGCAGTCCAGAGAGGAACTTATTGACCAGCTCTTCTTCTTCCGCTGGGCTCTTCGCCTTGGGGATGTTGACAACGATGGTGTCATCGAGGTTGCACTCGAAACGTTGTTTCACCTGGTCGGACAAGGGCGGTATCCGCGGCTCATCCTCAAGTTTGTCGAACGGTGGCGGCAGCGGAACTTGATCCTCGTTCACAATATGAACGAGAGGGCCGTCACCTTTGGATATATCCCTGATGAGAGGTGCATTCATTTCTTGTACTCCTGCGTCGCAAGATCCGCCCACGTCTTCTTGCCATCTGCACCGATGTGCTTCGCGGCCCAACTCACCGGCTGAGTCAACATTTCACCAATCGCAGCTTCCTCATCGCCGCCCTTGAGGTTGGGTTTGTCGTTCCAACGAATCGCATGGTAGGCGAAATACTTGCCGATGAAATGGGACATGTGGGTGAGGGGAATATACGCAACCAAGACTCCCATGAGGATGATCGTCGCGCTGGTGAAAGACACTTCGTGCACTGAGCCTGTCAGAGCCACGGGACTGAAGGTGACGATGCCAGCAAGAAACCCCGCTGAACGGGACAGATCGGAATCGATGGCAATGAAGTGAACCAACGCCAAACCGAAGGCAACGATGAAGAACACCAGATTGAAGATGTCCGCCACGGTGGTGAAATCACGCAGCCCCGGGTCGGTCAGTCGCCGCTGCAACAAGCCCAAGGCACCAAAGATGCTGAGACCCAACCCGCCTGCGCCGCAGAAAAGAACGGTGTTGTGCAGAAACGTGCCGAGGCCACCTGCCATCAAATCAGGAACGGCAAGGCCGAGTAATGCCGAGCCCATCATCATCACCGTAGCGCCAATCACCATGTAGATGCCAAAGTGAAACGGAAAGGAACGGACCCACATCTTTCGGTTGTGTTCCCAAAGCGCCACTAGAAAGAGAATCTCTGGCACCATCACCTTGAGCTCACCTGCCATCGAGACCTCGCGGGGCTTCTTCCACCAGTCCGATTCCTCGAGATAGGAGCCGCCATACTTGGCCTTATTACCTGGTTCGTGAGCTACCGGGTAGAGCTCCCAACGCAGGTGCATGGGCATCCGCATCCACATGAGAACCCTGGCGATACACGCAATGGCGAAAACGCCCAAGGCGATGTACGTGATGATATGTGGGAAAAAAGCCATCCTCTTCACCTCTTCTGCTTCTGTTGCGTCATCCTCTCGAGCGTTGCACTAACACTGCAACATTTGGTTGCAACGGGCCTTTGGTATTGTGTACAACAATAGCAAACATGTTGTCCACAGTTCATTTTGGTAATATGCAGAAGTCGTTCACAGCCGCAGCCTGAGGATGAATGAAGTTTGAGATTGACAAAGTACTGGATTTATTGTCAAATCCGAACAACCGACGCGACGCTGATGCTTTGCCGGGACGACACCGAATATCGTCAAGCAACCTGAGTTTGTTTGGCCAAATGGTGCATGCGCAACAGAGAATGCAACCATTTGCAACCAGGAGTTCTGGGTGAGACAAGATCTCGAACCTAAAATGGTGAACTTGATCTTGGACAACGTCGCCGACGGTGTGTTCACTGTTGATCCTCATTTCAAGATCACTTTTTTCAATGCGGCCGCCGAACAAATCACCGGCTTCTCCCACGATGAGGCGGTGGGTCGGCCTTGTTTCGAGGTTTTTAGAACACCGCTTTGCGGTCAGGACTGCCCCTTGCGACACACGCTCCACACCGGCGAAAAGGTCAAGAGCTTTGAGGTTGACATCCTCACCAGCACCCGCAAGCGCCAAAGCGTGAGTGTATCCACAGCGCCATTGCTCGACGGGGAAGGCAACTTCGTCGGCGGCGTCGAGACCTTCCGCGACATGTCACCCATCGAGGATCTGCGCCGAGCCATTCGCCATCAATTCACGTTCGACGACATCGTCGCCAAGAGTGCGACCATGCGCCAAATCGTCGCCTCGTTGCCGAACGTCGCACGCAGCAACGCCACGGTCTTGGTGGAGGGGAGCGCCGGCACCGGCAAGGAGCTCATCGCCAACGCCATTCACGGCGCCAGCCGGCGCAGGGATGGCCCCTTCGTCAAGGTGAGTTGCGGAGTTTTGCCAAGCGCCATTCTCGAGTCCGAATTGTTCGGATCCGACGACGCCCAGAGCGGGCGACTCCGAGCCGCAACCCATGGCACGCTATTTCTCGACGACGTCGCCGACATTCCGCTGCCACTGCAGGCCAAGCTGTTTGGGGCGCTCGAACCCGCCGACGACGAGGGTGTCCGCGTCATCGCTGCCACCAAACACGACCTGAGCCAACGGGTGCAAGCCGGATCGTTTCGCGAAGACCTCTATTATCGACTCAACGTCGTGGTCCTGCACTTGCCGAATCTGGCGGAGCGCAGAGAAGACATGCCCCTGTTGGTCGACTTCTTCATCGATCGGTTGAATCTGCGTATGGGACGCAACCTCCAGGGATTGACCCATGGTGCCATGTCGATGCTGTTGCAGCACCCGTTCCCTGGCAACGTCCGTGAACTCGAGAATGCGCTCGAGCACGCGTACATCGTCGCCGCGGGTTCGCGCATCGGTCCCGACGATCTGCCCGCACACGTCAGAGACGGGGCACCACCCTCCCCCGGAACCCCCCCCCGCTCAGAGCGGCAATTGATCCAGAGCGCTCTCGAACGTCATATGTGGAGCGTGCCACGGGCCGCTGCAGCTCTCGGCATGCACCGCACAACCCTATGGCGCAAGATGAAACGACTCGGTCTCGAGCGCCCGGCCTGACAAAAAGAGGTTTGGCCCCATTCGAATGGTGACCTGTCGCCTGTGTGGACCAATGCGAGGATCACCCGAGAGCGAGCTGGGAGCGCCAATGACAGACTCGTGTGCTCATCGACTTTCGGCATCGACGAGAGCGGGCGAAGCCCTGGTGGTGGTTTGGTAGTTCTTAAAGTCTTGATTAGTTAAGTCAATATGACTAAACTGGTCATATGTCTGTGTCTATAAGCGACCTCAAGGAGAACCTCTCCAAGTACCTGCGCAAAGTTCGTCGCGGTGGAGAAATTCAAATCGTAAACAGGGGTGTGCCGGTGGCGCGCTTGGTTGGAATCCACAAGAGTGCAGGGAATGAGCGTGAACAGCGTCTGGCAGACGAAGGTGTCTTGCGCATGGGTGTGGAAGAGTCCCTTTGCCCTGAAGAACCATTGGACATTGCCGGTGGGAATCTGTCTGGTGCGCTCGATGAAGAGCGAGGGGATCGGGTTTAGATGCGATATTGGGATACCTCTGCGTTGGTTCCCCTGCTCGTCAAACAGGCCGGAAGCGACCTCGTCAGAGATTGGATCACTGAGGATCCTCGGGTCGTCACCTGGGCACTGAGCTCCGTTGAGCTATGTGGTGCCATCGAGCGGCTGTGCCGAACTGGGTTATTGGACGCAGGGCAGCGTCACGAGCTCTTGCGCCGAGTCAAAAGAATGGCAAGCGATTGGGGCGAGATCATTGAGTTTCAAGCGGTCCGCAGACGCGCCATCCAACTGCTGGCGCGCCACTCTCTTCGCGCAGCCGATAGCTTGCAACTCGGCGCTGCATGGGCCGCCTCAGAAGGCCAGCCAGACACCCTGGATTTCGTCTGCCTCGATCGGAATCTTTCCGACGCCGCTGAAAGGGAGGGGTTCAATGTGTTCAGCTGGTGAAGACTGAGCCCCGATCACGCCGCAGCGCCCGAGCTTCGATTATCGGTACGGCGTCGCTGTCACAACAGGGGATCATCCTTCTCATGAATGTCGACACCCGCTGCGATGTGGCGACCAGCACGGCGATCTCCTCCGACGAATAGAGCCGGCCCTGGCCCACCCATTCGCAAAACGGCAGAACCAACTGTCTGCGCTCAAAGAACTCCGGTTACCTGAGTCCAAGAACGGGACCTATCTCGTCCACGATTTCAATGGCCACCGCCACCGACGGCATCAATGGGTGACTGGTCAGGGCGAGGATCGCATCACGGCGCGAGGAGGTCATTGCCGCACGGACGGTGAGCTCTTCGTAGGCCTTGACGTGTTGAATCATGCCACGAATCTCTGGCTCGAGTGGCCGCTGCGCAAGCGGATGCGCCCCCCCCTTGTTCACCTTGCAAGGAACCTCAATGCAGGCGTCCTCTGGCAAATCCCGAACGGTGGCACCGTTTTGAATATTGACGGTCAATACCGCACCGGTGTCATGGGCAATGGCCTCGATGACCTCAAAGGCTGCATGGGAATAGAAAGCGCCGCCGCGTTTCTCCAATGACGCGGGCTTGTCGACATGGTTTGGGTCGGCATAGTACTCGAGCAGCTCCTCTTCGACCTCCGTGACCAGGGCAGCGCGTGTCTTCTCTTTCGCTGCTTGTTCGGCAATCGTCTCGCGCCGCATGAAGTAGTAACGCAAATACCCCGACGGAATCATGCCGAGGGCCTCGATAAAACCATCGGGATATTCGAGATCGGGCAGATTGGCCGGCTTGCCGGCTTCGCCCGACGCTTCCCGAATCAAACGGGGCAGGATGTCCTGGCCGCAATGGCGCACGCCGCGAATAAAGGAGAGATGGTTGAGACCGACCGAGTCGATCTCCAGGCTCTCGGGTGACACCCCGAGAAGTTTTGCAAAATCCATGCGGAAACCGAGAGGTATGTTGCACAACCCGATGGTGGGCACGTTGCTGTGATTGAGCAGCGCCTGGGTGACGATGGCAACCGGATTGGTAAAATTGATCAAATGCGCACGCGGAGCATGTTGCGCGATTGCCGCGGCAATCTTGAGAATCTCCGGAATGGTTCGCATCGCCTTGGCGAAGCCGCCAACGCCAGTGGTTTCCTGACCGAGAATGCCGTGTTTCTTGCCGCGTTCTTCATCACGCTGCCGCGCCTTCTGCCCGCCCACCCGAATCTGGGTGACCACGAAATCGGCATCGCGTACCGCATCACTAAGAGACGAATGCAAACTGACATCGAGGGTTGGGGCGATCGCGTGTGCCATGCGCTGTGAGAAATGGCCAACCGTCTGCAAGCGGGGGGCATTGATGTCGTATAGACTCACCTCCGTCAAACTGAGCTCCGTGGCCCTTTTCGCCAAGCCATCAATGAGCTCGGGTGTGTAGGTACTGCCTCCACCAACCACTGCGATCTTCATGTCCCTATCCTTCATCATCGCGAAGAGCCCACACTCGCTCGCCGCTGCCGCCCATCTCAATCGTACTCGAGTCGCATGGTAACGGCCTCGTATGCAGCCCGCAAGCTGGTCTCGCGGGAACAGAAATGAGAAAAGACACTCACAAAAAGAGGATGACGTAGGGTCTGCGGGGCTCTATCTTGCCGCCAGGAGGCTCTTGATGCCCATGGGTTTGCTCCGACCAGCGACGGCACTCGCCTTGACAGCGATTCTCGCCTTGACGGCGATTCTTGCCTTGGGCTGCAGCGACGACAGCAAGAAGTCGGCAGTCACCTGCGAAGGGGATCTGACCACGCGGACTCTTCCAGAGTTAATCGATACGACGTTTCCCATTGGGCCCATCGTGCTCCACACAACGGGCACCACCACAACCATCATGTGGGAGAGCGAAGACCCTTGCACAGGGGAGATCGTTTACGGTGCCAAAGGGGCGCCCTTGAGCCGCACGGCGGCAGCAGCCATCAATGGGCGGATCTACAAGGCAGCTCTCGACGGCCTCAAACCTGGAGTTGAATACGACTATCGCGCCCGCGCCTGCGACCTGGAAACGGCAACGCTCACCTTTGCGACGGCACCTGCTCCCACGGCTCCCGTGCGTTTCGCTGTGATAGGCGACACCCAGTCACACCCGGAGATTTCCTCGACGGCTTTCGCCAGCATGAAAGGCCACGCCCCGGCCTTCATCATGCACGCGGGCGATGAGGTGGAGGACGGGACCATTCGTGACCAGTGGCGCGATGAGATCTTCACCCCGCTTCGCCAACTCGGCCACTACGTTCCTTACTGGTCGACCATGGGCAATCACGAGAACAACGCGCAGTTCTATTACGACTACTCAGACAATCCTTACACCGGTATCTTTGGCGAACCGGCCCGTGGGGCTTTCTACTCCTTCACCTTTGGCACCGTGTTTTTTCTCGTCGTCGACACCAACAATTTTCTACTCGGGCTCGCAACCTATGAAGAATCCGACGTCACCGATTGGATCCGTAAACAGCTCGCGTCCGAGGCGGCACAAAATGCCACCTGGCGACTCGCCATCGGTCACCACTGGGCATTCTCCGAATCCTGGGGGCACTGTGACGGCATCGCGCGTTTTAGTGCCATCGATGAGTGGCTGATGCCCCTTCTCGAGGAACACGACTTTCATGCCTACTTCGCGGGTCACACCCACGCCTACGAGAGAGGCAGCGCCCATGGCGTCACCCACATCATCTCCGGCGGCGGCGGCGGCGACCTCGACCACTGGTGCAGGGATATTCAGGAGGTCGAAGTCACACAATACCGCCATCATTATGTTTTGGCCGACGCCACTTGTGACAGCCTAACCCTGCGGGCCTTCGACCCCACCGATAGCGGCGAACCTTTTGACACTGTCGTCATCACACGAGACTAAGAAAGTCATCATGGCAACAAAGATCGTTTTGATAGGTGCGGGTAGCATCGATTTTGGCAAAGGACAAATCGTCGATATTCTCGCCGCGGAGGATCTGCGCGGCCGCGGCATTGAGCTCGTCCTCGTGGACATCGACCAGCGTGCCCTCGACACCATGATGGCGCTGGCAAAACGCGTCGCCGACTATGTGGGGTCCGACATCCGCTTGTCCGCCTACACCGACCGCCAGGTCGCTCTCAAAGGTGCGAACTATGTCCTCGCGGCTGTAGCGCGCAAACGAATGCCATTGTGGGAACAAGACTACCGGGTACCCCAATCATACGGAGTGCGACACATCCTCGGCGAGAACGGCGGACCGGGAGCCCTATTCCACTCCCTGCGCAGCCTCAAATTGGTGATCCCCATCTGTCGGGATATCGAGACCATTTGCCCCGACGCGCAGTTCTTCAATTTCACCAATCCCGAGGCACGGGTGCTCCATGCCATCACCCATCTCACCAAGGTTCGTGCCACAGGTTTTTGCCATGGTTTCTTCGCCGCGGAGAAAGTGATCTGCCGCTACCTCGACAGATCACCCGACGATCTCGAGATCATCTCGGCCGGCATGAATCACTTTTACACAGTGCTCAAGGTGACCGATCGCCAAAGTGGAGACGACCTCACCGAGGAGGTTTTCAAACGCGGCCTCGAGGATCCCCAAGCGCCGCCCCTGTGGCGTCAGATGATCGAAGTATTTGGTCTGTTCTCCTACCCATCAGACGATCACATCGGCGAATACCTCGCCTACGGTGGCGACTTCGGCCATGGCAAATGGCCCTATGGTCGCGAGTGCCGCAACATTCCCCTTTCCGGCAATGAACTCATCTTCCACGCCAAGCCACCTGTGGCACCCTATGCCAGCGGCGAAACGCCACTCGACGATGCTTTCGTCGAGCCCAGCTGTGAGATCACCGTTCCCATCATCGCTGACATCGAACTCCGCCGTCGCATGTTCCGCCCGTCGGTGAACGTGCAAAACACCAGTGGCTTCGTCGAAAACCTGCCCCGTCATGCCATCGTGGAGGTTCCGGCGATGGTCGATGGCGACGGCATCCATCCAATGAAGGTCGGGCCCATCCCGGAGCCCATCGCCGCCATCATTCGCACCCACTACGCCATCCACGACCTCGTCACCGAGGCATTCCACACAGGCAGAAAACGGCCGCTGTTGCAGGCCCTGCTCCTCGATCCATGCATTCACAGCCTCCATGCCGCTCGCGGCATTCTCGATGACATGCTCGAGCTGCAAAAGGACTATCTCCCCGAGCTCAGATAGCCTACGCAGACAGATTTGATCAGGAATCGGACGATGAGACTCAATCGCAATCGATGAGTTCGGCAAACGGCGAGACACCGACGCTCTTCTCCAAACCAGCGACGAAGTTCTCTCGGGCCATTGTTTCTTCGACGCTCGCCCTCGAAGGGGACACCGTAGCAATGTTGCCCCCCCCTGAGGGGTCGCGAGTGGCGGCGTGCTGAACCCGCACTGACTCGTCCCGACCGTGGTCGTAAGCCAACATCACGGCACCCACGATAGGTTCGACTCGCAACCGCGCGACACGCACCCGCGGATACGACTGTCGCAGTTTCGTTACGACTGCCCGAATCAACGTGCGGTCGTCGCCCTTCTGCAGCACAGACCCGCCAAGAACGACGTGAACGATCTCGTCGCGGGAGAACAGACGATCGAGCACAATCCGCAAACACAGAGCGAACTCATCCCCAGCGCGTTGCAGCAGCGCACGGGCGACAGCGTCACCCTCGCCTGCCGCCTCAAACACGCACGGTGCCAAACGTCCGTAGTGGGAATCCTGGAAGTCGCCAGCCATCCACAGATCAATGATGTCTTCGAGAACGGGCACACCGAGCGCCGCACAGAGCTTATCCCACAGGACCGTCGGCTCGCCGCGGCCGTCGCGACCCCGCATGGCAAGGCCAAGCGCCTCGCGTCCGACGTCGTTGGCCGAGCCAGAATCACCGAGCTCGCTGCCATAACCGCCAACAAACTCGAGCCGGCCCAGAGCGTCGCGACCGACCGTATTGGTGCCGGTCCCCGCTACCATGGCAGCACCAACTCCAGCCGGAGTCCCTGCGCCAAGAGCGATAACACTGTCGTTGACCAGAAGGGGCGCATTGCGGAAAGGGGGAAGCTGTCTTTGGATAGCTTGATAATCCTTAGGACGGTCGGCCCCGGCGATCCCAAAACAGGCGGCCTCAACATCTCCGATGGCCACGCCAGCAACTCCGAGAGCAGACCCCACCACCGCAGAGATTCGCTCCTCGGCTACTCGGGGGCCCACACACTGATAGTTGGCACCGATACCCTCGGCGCGGCCGAGCACCTCACCTGCGGCGCTCACCACCCATACGCGCGAGCGCGTGCCACCGATGTCGGCCCCGAGATAGAGAGACTGGGTCACTTCTTCAGCTCTGATTTCATGCATCCGCGTGGGGCCAACCGGGTGTGCACCCACAGGGCAGTGCCGGCTCAGTTGTCGCCGAGTTGGGGATCACCACCTATTGGATCACCGCCGGCACCGTCATCAGCCGCGCCGTCATCCCCGCCGTCGGGTGCCGGACAAGATGGGTGCGGTATCGACAACAGGCAGGTCAACTCTGGCGGCAAACACGCCTTGAACGGCAGCGGTTGAAATTCCCCGCCGGCTCCGTCCATGCAATCATAACCCGGACGACAATCAGTGCCGCTTTGACAAACCTTGAAACAGGCCCCTAGGGGCTGCTCGACATATTGTTGCAGATCAAAGCAGTAGGCACCCTCACCGCACTCCTCGTCACCCTTGTTGGTGACACATCCCAAGCGCGAGCAATACCCGTCGGGAATATTCACATCTTCTTCGACGAGCTGCCTAAATGAGGCGTTGTCTAGACAGACCGCTTTGTCACCCCCAGTGCACTCACTGCTCACGTCGCATGGCGAGCCCGTGGGCAAGGTCTTGTCGGCTTCCTTTTTGTCCTCCTCGCAAGCTGTCACACCCGCAAAAAGAACCGCGACGCAGCATGCACCCAACCAGTTCTTCGTCATCATCGAACCACCACCATGTTTAGGGTCGTTTGCGTTTCCTTAGTAGCCCATTGTCCGTCACGAAGTCTACCCGCTGCGCTTGCAGGTCGGCCTGCTTTTCCCTATCGTCGGCTGTCTCCACTTGCCGGAGTTTCCAATGTTTGTTCCCGTTCTCGCAATGCTCGCCACTCTCCCGGCCGTCGAAAAGGTAGCCGTGCTCCCAGTCCAACTCGACGCTGAGCTCGACGTGCCCAAGGAAATGCTCGTGCCCCCCGCTGTCGATGCCGGCACCACGGCAACCGCTTCCGTCGACATGAACACTCCACCCACCGATGCCACAAACCAAGCTCCGGCGTCGCCAGGCCCGTGGCAGAGGTACACCGATTACTTCGATGGTTGGATTGAAAAGGCGTTGGTCATGCCGCTTTGGGGCAACACCGGACAGCTCCCCAAGGGCATGCTGAAGATCAAGTACGGCATCGTTTTCGCCAACGCGGACACGTACCTCAACGGTGAAGGTGAATCCGTCACCCTGATCCCACCGATTACCATCAATGATTTCCCCGATCCGGGCGACGAGCTGGTCATCGACCCCCGAGTGAATGGCGGTGGTGCCGAGCACACGCTTGATGTTAGCTACGGCATCACCGATGCGTTTGACGTCTTCGTGAAGATCCCATTTACCAGTGCCGACACCGAGCTTGCACTGCACATGCGGCGCAACGGTGAGGACCTCGACCCCTTGACCCGCGGCTTCTTCGAAAGCTTTCTCATGGCGAATGGCCGGCCACTTCCGGGAGAGGGTTTCAATGGCTCGATGGATCTCGGCGACATGCGAACTGGGGTCAGCTGGAATCCTTTTCGGAACGAATACCTCTCGGTGGCTTTGACCCCCGCGGTCACCTTGCCCACGGGAACACCGGCCAATCCCAACAACGATCTCACCTTCCTCCTCGGACCTGAGATTGACCGTGGCATGGGGGCTTGGGCCGGCAATCTCAACTCATCCGTGGACATCCGTCCCGTGCGTTGGCTGATATTTTCCTTCGACGTCGGCGCCTCGTACCGTTTTGGCTACGAGCGCAAGTCACCCAAGTGGCTCGCGATCACCGATTGTGCTCGCCTAAGCGATGCCGACGAGCGCACCGCGAACCGCTGCTCGGCAGGATCTGCCCCCTTCGATCCATCCTATGATCGCGACCAGTCGGAGATTTTCCCCAACATGGCCGCCCTCGAGTCGACCTATCGTGTCAAGCCAGCCCTTTCGACCACTGTCCAGGCGGGCGTGACCTTCGATATCTTTGGCGCGGGACTGTCGGGAACCTGGCAGTTCGTGCGCAACGAGGCACCCTTGTTTGACGCCGCCGATACCGACGCAGGCCGCACATTCGAGCAATGGGCCAAATCCTTGGAGATGTTTGCCGCATCGGAGGTGCACGTCGTTGTGGTTGCAGCGCAGATCCCGTTGTTTCCCCTCTATCTGCCTTTGCGAATCACCCCCAACGCCCGCTGGATCGTCGCTGGCCGCAACACCGTTCGCCTAGACAACCAATACGGCATGACCATAGAGGGCTTCATCCCAGTCAACGACTTCTTCTAACACTCCAACGGGACGCAGCACGCTCCCAGTGAGATACGATACGTGACGCTTCGCACCGACCTTGCAAGCATAGCCATCACAATGGCGGTCGCGTTTCCCAACAACGTCGCAGGACAAAGTCGCATGGAACCTGTGGGCTCGGCGCTTCCCGGCGACGCGTTCGTTTCCATGCCTGCTGCGTGGATACCCAGTCTGCTAGCCGCTGACGCACGTCTCGATCTGCACCACCTCGTCCAGTCAAACCGTGCCATACCCGCGGGGCACACAGTACTCAACGCCGCAGCTTCGGCCATGATCCTCGAGCAGCTCCTCATTGCCGCCAGCATGCCGGTCGGTTGGCATGACGACGACTTCGTAGCATCCGACGGGACCGTTGCCATTCGCGGCAACCTCGCGAGCCTCGACAACCGAGCCTGGGTGCTCGCGGCACAGCTCGACCTCAGCATCCCGTTCGGCAATCGCGACGCATGGCTCGGTGACGGTGGCTGGGGTTTAACCGCCCGAGCCCTCGTCGGACTGCGGTCCGGTCGCCTCTTTGCCACCTTCGCCCCTGCCTTCGTCGCTCGCGGCTTCGACTCCGCCCCCATGGTCGCAGACCAAGTCGACTTGCCTTTGGGAATTGGTTGGCACGTGATCGACGAGCGGGGTCTGGTGACTGCCGAGATCAATGCTCGGTTCTCGTTGCCCGATGGCAACGGCATCATCGGTGACCGTGTGGCGGCCACAGCAATGGTTGGCACCCGATGGTATGTAGGCCCCTTGGCCATCGGCCTTGGCATTGGGCACGGACTCACCGACGCCCTCGGCTCTGGCACCTGGCGCTTCAGCTTCAATTTGGGTTGGGAAGAACCCCTGAGATTGTTTGACGGCGACGGCGACTTTGTCCCCGATTACGCCGACCCGTGCCCGCAGCAGCCAAGTGGCGATGGCTCTGGCTGCCCGCGTGCCGATGCCGACGCCGACACAATCGTCGACGCGGTCGATGCATGTCCCAACGCCCCTGGCCTGGTTCACCGAGATGCGACGAAGACAGGTTGCCCACCCGGCAAGGCAGAGCCATGACTTCCAGCCAGGCCATCCCGAACCGCATCGGTCAACGTCTCTCCCTGCTGCGTCAGCTCATCTACGCAAGTGGCAATCTCACCGTTGGCCTCGTACCTACGGCGGCAAGTGCCTATTTGGGTCATTACTATTTTGGCCGCGAGGGCGCGGGCGGCGACAAGATTGTTCTCATGGGTGCCGCGACCTTCGGATTTATCTGGTTTTTGGCCAATGCCATCAATGCCATCACCGACCCCGTGGTGGGGCTGTTGAGTGACAGAACCCGGTCGCGCTGGGGACGACGACGCCCCTGGGTTCTGATCGGGGCGCCATTTCTCGCCCTGTGTTTCTATCTCACCTGGATGCCCATCACCGACACCCCCTCCGTCGCCAACAACGTGTTGCTCTTTGTTGCCCTCACCGGGTTCTGGCTGTTCTTCACTGTCGTGGTAGCGCCATATTTGTCGATGCTCCCCGAGATCACCCCCTACGACAACGAGCGGGTTCGCATCTCCGTATTCATGAGCATTTTTGGCGAAGTCATCGGTCCCACCCTCGGCAACCTGTTTCCCGTATTCGCAGGACTCACCGCCGCAGGTTTTCTCTTCTGCAAAGACGGTTGGCAAACAACGGCGCTGTTGTTTGCCGTCGCGACGGTCGCATTCGCCTTTGTCGCGGCCGTGTTCACCAAGGAAGTCCACACGCCACCTTTGGAATCCGAATCTGGCGTCGCGAGCAAACCAGAAATTGGCATCGCCATCGCTATCAGAGAATTTTGGTCGGTTTTCAGGAGCGACGTCTTTCAGAGATACATCGTCGGCGTCTTCTTCTATCGCCTCTCCCTCGTCATCACCGTGTTCATCTCTCCGTTCGTCGCGACTCAGATCCTCGCCGCCTACTCCCTCAATCCCGTCGACCTGGCGATACTGAATATCATGCCTGGAGTCGTGGGCGACAACGGCGTCCCCCAGTGGCCGCAGGTCGCGGGTTACTTGATGATGCTGGTGCTCTTTGGGGCTCTCTTGCTCTTTCCGCTGGTCGGCAAGCTCGTCACCCAATATGGCAAACGCGCGCTCTTCATTCTCGCCCTCACGTGGCTGGGGATCGTCCTTGGCCTGATGGCTTCCATAGGCACCCTGCCGTTTATCTCCCCTGTATTACACACGGTCTGTCTGTACGTGCTCGCCGCCTTTCCTGTCGCCATCGCCATGGTCATCATCCGCCCTCTGCTCGCGGACATCATTGACGTCGACACCGAGCGAACGGGGGAACACCGAGAGGGCCTATACAACGGCGTCGAGGGTTTTTTGTTGAAGATCGCCGCCGGACTCGGTCCCTTGATCGCCGGACTCATCTTCACAGCCTTCGACAACGATTTGGGCGTTCGTCTATGCGGTGCCTTCGCGGGCACCGGATTGTTGGTGGCTGCCATTGCTTTCACCAAGTATCCAATCAAGAAATGAGGGCTCTGGGATGAACCTCCACGCCGACCCCCGCTCACCGTACCCCGAGGACGTCAGCAGCCAATGGATTCTCCAACGCAGCGGCAAACCCATGTTCGTCTTCGCACATCAAGATGACGAAACCGCCATGGCCGGTGTCATCCAAAGGGTTGCCGGGGATGATCAGCGTGGTAGGTTCGTGTGGTGGACCAACGGCGATGGGCCGGCCTCCGCCCTTGGCGCCGACCTCGACGAGTATGCCAAAACGCGCATGGCCGAGACCGCCCGGGCCTTGAGTCGGCTCGGGTTGTCACAAGAGCGAAAGACGGAGCTTTGCACATCCGAGGTCAGTATTTACAAATACATGATTGACATGAATGCGGGCAAGCAAGCAGCCGACCGGGCGCTCCTCTTCTTCACCCGCGAGGCCGAACGCATTCGCACGGTTTTTGAGGAAGAACAGCCCGACCGCGTCTTCGTGCTTGCGTGGCAAGGTGGTCAACCGGAGCACGACCTCGTCCATGTCATGGCAGTCCGGGCCGTGCGGCAATTGCGCAAGCAGACGGGCCGACCCCTCCCCATCATTCAGGTACCAGCCTACGAGTACGGCAACCTTTGGGCGTTGCGCTTCGGCCCGGAGTTTCACGGTGACCGCCGCGTGCTATTGCTCGGGAAGAACGAGCTAGAAGCAAAGATGGCGGCGTTCGAGGCCTACCCCTCGCAGATGGAACTGTTGGAGAGGTTCCGCCGCATCATCTCGGTGACCTCTTTCGTCGGCCGTCTCCTCGGACACGGCGCGACCCTGGAGTCGTACCTCGGGCGCGAGGACTACGGCGTCGTCGACCCAAACACCGATTACACCCGATCCACCCATCGTTTCGAGCGTCTTGATTACCCCTTCGATGATTTCGAGAAAACGCCGATCCGCTTTTCCACCATGGTCGCTCCGATTGCAGCGCACTTGCTCCGGGACTCTTGAGCCGAGATCTGGCCTCTGGAAACAACGCCAGATTTTGGCGACACCCCGCTATGGAGACAACGCCGGATAGGGATCCACTGACCACCCGCGAGACTTTGCACGCATCTCCAATACCAACTCACCCCCGGCGGCAAGCTCTGCATGGCTGATCCACGGGTTGTCGAGCTCCCGGCCATTGAAACTCGCCCGGTGCAGGGCACGGTCACTGGCCTTTTCTCGCTGCGCCACAACCCGCAAATCGCTTGCCGGTAGATGTACGATCGCCTCGTCCCAAATGGGTGGGCACAATAAGAAAAGCTCACTGCCTGCCAGAGGGTAGAAACCCAGAGAGGCAAAAACATACCAGGCAGACAGAGTCCCGGCGTCATCATTGCCGGCAAGACCGATGGGGGCATCGTCGTAACGCGTCTCCCGCACCCAGTCGACCCACTCGCCACCAAGGCCAGGCTCACCTGCCAGGGCAAAGAGGAACGGCGCGTGAATGTCGGGCTCGTTGCCATGCCAGTAGTAGGTGTCAGGCAAAGTCACAACGTCGACCATGGGCGTAGGCGTAGCACGGGAGATCTCGAAGAAACCGGTGAGCCGGTCGAGAAGCACCTCCCGCCCACCGAAAAGCGCGGCAAGGCCCGTCACATCGAATGGCACCGCCCACAGGTATTGCCACGCATTCCCCTCAGCATAATCGTCGCTTTGATTCTCGGGGGAGAACGCGCTTTGGGACCAGGTGCCGTCGGTGTTGACACCGCGCAAAAAACCGGTCTCAGCGTCCCAATGATTCTCATAGGCGCGGGCCCGCTGCCTGAAGTCATCGGCGATCGCCATATCGCCAAGACGATCGGCAAGATTGGCGATGGCGAAATCCGCCCAACCGAGTTCGAGGGTCCACGAGGTGCCACGACTCACCTCATCCTCTGGACAATAGCCGTGCTCGACACAACCCGGCGGTCGACTGCTGACGTCCGTGAGACTGTTTGCATCTTCGAGAGCAGCAGCCAGTGCCCCGTCGACATCGAAGTCATCCACATCACGCAGGGCCGTGTCTGCAAGTATGATCGCCGCTGGTGTTCCAAGCATGGTCCCGGTCTCGTTCACCGCCAAAGGCCAACGGACCATCTTTCCATGCTGCGCGCGCATGGCCAGAAGAGTCTTTGCGAATTCTGTGGCGCGGTCTGGATACAGGAGGGAAATCAACGGATGCACGGTCCGATAGGTGTCCCACATCGACATGTCGGAGTAATAGCTGAAGTCGGCAGCGTGGACATTGCGGTCGAGGCCCACATACCGGCCCCCCTCGGTCATGAGGGTTGGCATGAGCAGAGAATGGTACAGGGCGGTGTAGAAAATCCGCTGCTGACGACCGCTGCCGCCGCGTACCTCGATGGCACCGAGGTACTCCATCCACGCCTGTTCTGCATCGAGAATCGTCGCCGCCAGTGGCTTATCGTCGATTTCTTGACGGTTAAGGCGCGCTTGCTCGATGTCGACGTAAGAAACGCCGATGCGCACCTGCACTTCACCGGGTTGCAAAAACTCTACCCAGGCACCAATGCCTGGCCCGTCAATCGCCGCTTCCCCCTCATGCAAACCGCTGTGCTGCCAAACACCATGGCCCGAAACATTCGCAGAGAACTTCGCCGAGAAATAGACGGGAAAGGCGCACTCCCGACGGGTAAAGCGCCCGCCGCTCTGCATCCACCCCTCAACTGTGCCGGCAGCTCGATCGACGGTCACCCCACCATCGAGGGCTGGGTAGTCACCAATACCGTGACTCACGTCGATGAGGACCGTTGGCCGCGCGACAGTGCTCGGAAAAATGTAGCGATGATGTGAAGCATGGGCAGAGGCGCTCAGGTCGACACGGATCCCCGTATCGAGGAGGGTTACACCATAGTGACCAGGGCTCGCACTCTCCTGTTCATGGGAAAATTCCTGCGCATACCCTTCTTCCTCGGTCTTGCCGGCGTCCATACCGTCGGTGGGCATCAAGAGAAAGTTACCGTAGTCCTCGATGCCGGTGCCAGAGAAGTGCAACTGCGAAAAACCTTCGATCTTGTTGTCTGCGTGCCAATACCCTGATGTATGCGCCCAGCTCACCATGCCGCGGCCAAGGCGGAGATAACCGGTGGAGTCGGGACCGGGCTTGACCATGCCAAAGGGTACGGTCGGTCCGACAAAAGTCTGGCCTTGGTTGAAGCCCATCCCACCGGTGCCAATAAACGGATCGACGCTGACCAATGGGTTCGCCCAAGTCGAAGAGCTCAAGTCTGCAGACTGGCACGCCGCACCATTCGAGACCAAAACGATGAGCCACAAGCGACGCGCCGCATTCCACAACATACTCAATCCTCCTACGGAGATGCCTTTGTCGTACTCTCGGCAACTCTCAGATGGCAAGCTCCCAAAGATTGTCGGCGACAGGTCGCGGTGGTCCCCGATTTCCCTCGCGGCGGCTCAACCCTTCGCTTGCATTTCACTGATATTGAGGTCTGCGAGGTCGGCCTCGAGGGTTCGGCGCACATGTTCGATCATCGCCCCGCGCAAGGTCTTCTTCGTGTCTGCCAAGGCCCGCAGATTGAGCTTTGACAATTTGTGTGCTTCCCGAACGGCGGCGGCAATGCAATCCTCGACAACCACCGTGCTGTCCAGAAAGCCCACGTCACACGCTGTTTTGGGATCGTACAAACGGGACTCGACAGTGGCACCGACAAGGTGACGGCTGGACAACCTGCTGCGTGCAAGCTCTGCTGCAAAAATCGGCAGACGCAAACCAACAGAGACCTCGTTAAGCCCAATCTTGAATTTCCCCTCGCTGCCAATACGTGTATCCACGGACAATAACAGGAGGGCACCTGCCGCGAGGGCGTGCCCTGTGCAGGCGGCCACCACCGGTTGCGGCTGCAGAAGCAATCGCATCGTCAACTCGGTACCAGCCTTGACCAGGTCACGTGCAGACTCAGGCCCCTTGGTCATTGGGCCGAGGTCAAAACCTGCACAGAACAACCCGGTTCGACCAGCCAGAACCAGAACGCGTGCCTCGTTCTCTGCACGATCGAGAGCTCGGTGCAACGCATCAATCATTCCATGGGACAGGACATTGGCCTTGCCATCGTCCATGGTAACCAACGCGACAGGTCCATCGAGGGCGAAAGTAAGCTTCTCCATGCTCTGGGGTTTAGCATCGTAAGGCTTCCAGGTCGACCGTGAGGGCGCAGATCCGATTGAGTGCCATGCCGGAAAAGGATCTAGTGGTTCAGCAATGGATGGTTATTTGCGGATGACGAAGATTCTCGCACACCACCGACTGCAACGATGGGCAGAAGCACGTAGAGAAACTGCAGTTCTTCCCGCGATAGCGCCCTGCGGATCAACGTGACGACGTTTCGTGCGTCTTCTTCGGTGCAGCGAGAGAGGTTGAGAAGAATCGACTCCCCTTCGCCGATGTTCTTGCGGACAACCTCAACCTGATGCCCAGCATCAAACGTCCAGTGTTGGTCTGTTCGCGGCGACATAGGACTTTTGACATCCCAATGCACGTCCTCGATTCCGATGAACTCCGCAAGACCCGTGGCGTCTCGAGTAATTGGACCGGCGATCACACCACCCATGCGGCCGACCAAGCCAACAGCTGCCTCCTCAGCCGTGTTGCTGGTGGCGTGACCGGTGGCCGGATCGAAGACCAAGGATGCAAGTTTGGCGTCGAATGCTTCGAGCAAAGGTCGGGTCGCCTCCTTGGGAGAACCCCGCAACCTCGCGAAGCCTTTTGACTTGTCGATAACGCCCCACACACAAGTACGAATCATTTCCGCAGCTCGTCTGTACACCAGCGTTCGAAGCTCAGGGGTGATGGCCGCTGTCGCGCCTGTTGGTCCCTCCAGTACCGTCTCTCCCGATGGCCGCGTTCCCTTGGCAAAGAAATCTTTGATACAACGAACAACCTCTCCGTTTCGAGGGCATTTACTGCTTCTCACGTGAGGAACTGTCGTTGCCAGGACATCGACCCAACGGTCGGTCTTGTTCGAGGTTCTTGTTGCAACAGTCATCTACCCGCCTAAAGATGTTCATCCCGCCATGGGCAGGTTATCGGTTGCCACAGTGAGAGGTTGCGCGGCCTCGGTCGGTGGGTCGGTGGGTGCTGTTTATTCGCGCCCGCGCGTGCACAGGCGGATTGACAGGTGGTAGGTCGACCCCTATAGGTTGCCCATGCTGACGGCGGCATCTGCAGTCGTTCTCCTCTCCGGAGGGCTCGACTCAACAACCACATTGGCCATGGCCAAAGCGGAGGGCTTCGCCTGCCATGCCCTCAGTTTCAATTATGGACAACGTCACAAAATTGAGCTCGACGCCGCCACCCGCGTGGCCGAGGCACTGGGGGTCGCCGAGCACCTGATCCTTTCATTCGACCTTGGGACTTATGGCGGTTCGGCGCTAACCGGTAACCATGAGGTCCCAAAGGACCGTTCCACAGGCGTCATGGGCAGGGATATCCCGATCACCTATGTGCCTGCGAGAAACACCATATTCTTGGCGCACGCCCTCGGCTGGGCGGAGGTGCTTGGCGCCTTTGATTTGTTCATCGGTGCCAATGCGGTCGACTACTCGGGATACCCTGATTGTCGCCCCGAGTTCATCTCCGCCTTCGAATCACTTGCCAACCTGGCAACGGGCGCTGGCGTCACTCGGGCGGGGAGGTTCCGCATTCACGCTCCATTGCTCCACATGACAAAGGCAGAGATCGTCAAAAAGGGCACCGAGCTTGGCGTCGACTACAGCCTCACTCATTCATGTTATGACCCAAAAAATGAAATCGCCTGTGGCCGGTGCGATGCCTGCCAACTCAGACTCGCAGGCTTCGCCGCCGCCGGCCTCAAAGATCCCATCGCCTACGTGCAAAAGCCCATGTCCCTCACCCAACAACAGGTCCTTCACTGACCGATCTTCCCAAATCCAAGGCAGAAGATGAGCAACCCGCAACAACCAAGATTCCGCTCGACCACCGTGCTGGTGGTTCGGCGTCACAATCATGTGGTTATGGCTGCAGACGGCCAGGTGACCATGAATGATTCGGTGGTCAAACACAGTGCGCACAAGGTCCGCCGTCTCTATAACGACCTGGTTCTTGCAGGCTTCGCAGGGTCCACCGCTGACGCGTTTACATTGTTCGAGCGATTCGAAGGCAAGCTCAAGGATTACTCGGGAAATGTTACTCGCGCCGCAGTTGAGTTAACCAAGGATTGGCGCACCGATCGCATGTTGCGACGCCTCGAGGCGCTCCTGCTCGTGGCCGATCGAAACAAGACATTTCTCCTGTCGGGAAGCGGGGATGTCATCGAACCTGATTTTGGCGTCATGGCCATAGGATCGGGGGGCAACTTTGCCGCAGCAGCGGCACGGGCTTTGTTTGACAACACAGAACTGAGCGCCAGACAAATAGCCGAAGAGGCAATGAAGATTGCTTCTCAGTTGTGCATCTACACCAACGATCAAATTGTTTTTCAGGAGCTCTGCGAGTAACAACCATGGCCATCGACACCGAAACCGGTACCTCCTTTACTCCCCGCGAAATCGTCTCGGAGCTCGACCGCTACATTGTCAGCCAAGACAATGCCAAGCGGGCCGTGGCCATTGCCCTGCGCAACCGCTGGCGCCGCCGTCGGGTGCCGGAGGACCTGCGCGATGAAATCGCGCCAAAGAACATCATACTCATCGGTCCCACGGGCGTCGGTAAGACCGAGATCGCTCGACGCTTGGCACGTTTGGCCCAGGCCCCCTTCGTCAAGGTCGAGGCCTCAAAATTCACCGAGGTTGGTTACGTCGGTCGCGACGTCGACTCGATGATCCGCGATCTGGTCGAAGCGGCCGTACAAATGGTCCGCGAAGAAGAAAAAGAACGAGTCATGGTGGAGGCAAGTCGCCGCGCCGAGGACCGCATTCTCGACGTCCTACTTCCCCGTCCAAGCTACGAGCAAACCTCGAGTGCGAGCGAGGAGGAGGACACCACGAGCCGCGACCGACTGCGAGCCATGCTGCGAGCAGGAGAACTCGACGAACGCGAGATAGAGATCGAAGCCGAAGAGCGCCGTTTTCCCACCATGCAGGTGTTCTCCGGCGCGGGCCTCGAGGAAATGGGCCTAAACATTCAAGACATGATGGGTCAGCTCACCGGCCCAAAAAAGACCCGCCAACGCCGTGTGAAAATCCCTGAAGCTCGCGAGACCTTCACTCAAGACGAGGCAAACAAGCTTGTCGACCAGGAACTGATCACGAAGGAGGCCATGAGACGGGCCCAAGACTCTGGCATCGTCTTTCTCGACGAGATCGACAAAATCTCGAAGCGGGAAGGAGGAGGAGGCGGCCCCGATGTCTCCCGCGAGGGCGTGCAGCGTGACATTCTCCCGATAGTGGAAGGGTCGACCGTCACCACAAAATATGGTGTGGTCAAAACCGATCATGTTCTGTTCATAGCCGCTGGCGCGTTTCACATCGCCAAAGTAAGCGATCTCATCCCCGAGCTCCAAGGCCGGTTTCCCATCCGTGTCGAGCTCAACTCCTTGGGCGAAAAAGAATTGCTGAGAATTCTCAAGGAGCCGCAAAATGCTCTGCCGCGCCAGTACCGCGCGCTGTTGATGACTGAGAACGTCACCGTGGATTTCACTGAGGATGGCCTGGCCGAGATCGCTCGCACGGCTGCTGAGGCCAACTCCCGCAGCGAGAACATTGGTGCACGCCGTCTCTATACCATTTTTGAAAGGATGCTGGAGGACGTATCATTTCACGCCCCGGAGCGAGCCGGTCAGACAGTGGTCGTCGATGGCGCGTTCGTCAGGGATTCGCTCAAGGAGTTGATTCAAAACGAAGACCTCAGTCGTTACATTTTGTAGAAATCTGCGCTCCAGCCTCAGCCAAACGGACCAAACATGCTGACCTCAGAACTCCTAGAAACCGCTCGCACCCACATGACACCCAATTATGCACCCCCGCCGTTCGTTCTCGACCGCGGCGAGGGCACCTACCTCTGGGATCAGGGCGGCAAGAAGTACCTCGATTTCGCTGGCGGCATCGGCGTCATCGCGGTCGGCCACAATCACCCCAAGGTGGTTGCCGCCATTGCCCAGCAGGCCGCGCGCTTTTGTCACTCATCGAATCTCTTCTACCACGAGGGGTACATTCGTCTGTGTGGGCGGCTCGCCTCGATGTGTTTCGGCGACCGCACCTTCCTTACCAATTCCGGCACCGAGGCGGTGGAAGCCGCACTGAAGGTTGCTCGTCGCTACTTTCATGCTCGAGATGAAGACCGCACCCAATTTGTCGCCGCTCACAACTCCTTCCACGGACGCACTTATGGCTCACTGAGCGTCACCGGTCAGCCCGAATTGCACAAGGGCTTTGGCCCGATGATGCCCGGCATAACCCACGTTCCCTTCGCTGACATCGATGCACTCGACAAAGCCGTCACCGCTCAAACAGCGGCTGTCATCATCGAGCCAATCCTAGGCAATGGCGGGATCAAGGTGCCGCCCGCGGGATATCTCGAGGCTGTCCGCGATCTCTGCGACGACAAAGGTTGCCTCCTTATCTTCGATGAGGTGCAAAGTGGCATCGGCCGCACGGGCAAGTGGTTTGCGCACCAACATGAAGGCGTCACGCCCGATATCCTGACAGCCGCAAAAATGCTCGGGGGAGGCCTCCCCCTCGGTGCCATGATTACCACCGACGAGATCGCTGCCGTTCTCACGGAAGGCTCCCACGCCAGCACCTATGGTGGCAACCCCATCGCCTGCGCCGCAAGCCTTGCCACCCTCGACATCATCGAAGAGGAGGGGCTGCTCGATCATGCCACCACGAAAGGTGAGGAGTTGCGCGTTGCCCTCGGTGAGCTCGTGTCAAAACACACCTGCGCCCTCGAAGTCCGTGGCCGGGGACTCATGGTTGGACTGGTGCTCGACCGACCCGCCAAACCCATCTATCGCCAGTGTGTCATCGACGGCCTGCTCGCCACTGTCGCCGGAGGAACCGTGCTTCGCCTGCTGCCCCCCCTCAATGTCTCGAGCCAAGAAATCGCGGAGGCGGTCGCCATCATTGACAGAGCTCTCAATTCATTGGACTGAGCTCGCCCTAACCCTCCAACACCCCAAACAGCTCATAGATGTAATACGGATAAATCTGTCGCATATCCGTGAGGGGAAGATCATTGAGTTGCAGTGCGACGGAGCGGGCCCGCAGCAGGGTGAGCTCTTTGTTTGCGAAGTACTTGCCCGACAGGTCGCATCCGTAGATCCCGCTCTGCTCATTGAAGCTACAACCGAAGAGACGAGCGTAGAGCTCCCGCACCGGATAGACCAAACAGCCACCATCATCACCAAGGAGTGGGCAGCGGAAGCGAATGGTCCGGGCCACTTGGGTGTGGTCAACCTCACCCAACGGCGGTGGTGCATTCAGGGCGCGAATGGCGTCACGCTGTGCCTCATAGATGGCACGCGCACGTCTTACAATTTCTGCCCGTTCGCCTTCGCCGTAATGCTCTTGCAACCAGGTCCATACGCCGTAGAACTCGAGTGGCGTAACAAAGACACTCTCATGACAGCACCCGTCGCAACCTTTGTGGCACGGAAGATCGTACCCTGCGGTGAGCTCGCCACTGTGGCGGTCGACATCCAGGTAGAGACGTAGCAGAGACGCAAAGGCATCATCGAAATCGACGCCTCTTCTCTGCACCAATTCGCGGATATCAATGGTGGGACACCTGTCCATGCAAACACGATCTCACATAGGTGGGGACTGCGCGAGCGTGGAGGGGGCTATTGGGGCTGATTGACAACCGGCTCCACGGCGAGGCCTTCCGAACACTCGATCTGCAGGTTGGTGATGACAGCGTCAACTGGAGCGGAAACTGTCTTGGGAATCTCGCGGCCACGACGCTTGCGAATTACCTTCTTCGTGAAGTCCTTGGCATACAGGGTGACTTTGTCACCGGCCTGCACCATATCGAGCTCGACCGTGTAGCCCCCATCGATTTCGAAACGGACGTTGCTCCAGTGATTGCGGCTCTGATTCTCGACGATGAAGCTGCGACCAACTATATCGTCCCCTTCGAGAGCCATGATTCCGGCACCAATCTGGTTTTTTGCCAAGGTTGACGGCGGTGCCCACAACAGGGTGATCGCCACCACCGCCCCATAGGACGCCAAGATCAGTGCCTTGAGCTGAAAATAGATCGAGCGGGCCCGGAACTCAGACCATTTGTCCCGGACCCGCCCTTTGATAGTTTCGAAGTTCATCGTCTAATGCAGCCCACCCAGACGACAACAACCGACCTTCGCAATCAGTATTCGAACTCCGTCATACGCGCGAAATTGCGCACCAGGTCGATGAAGCTCGAGCGCTCATTGACGCCTCGTTCTTTGCTTAAAAGGTCATCGCGGCGTTGTTGGAAGAGCTGCGCTTTCTGCCCTGCGTTCAGATCACCGTAGAAATCTGCGTTGAAGGTCGTCTTCTCTTCATCGGCGAGCTCGAAACTGCCGCCGTTGACGCCCAGAACCTCATCGAAACGGCTCCGTGCCAGGAGATACTCGTTGGCATAAGCCTGCGCATCCTCCACCAACTCTCGACCGATAGATCGACGATCAGTACGGCCTGGGTACGACGATGCGATGTAGCGGTAGCCGTTGAGCGGATCTGTGTAAGCCACAAAGTCGTCACCCTCGACCCCCGGCGACACTACCCCAGCGTTGTTCACGGTACTGATATCCATGCAGTCTTGATATCCCTCGAGGCAAACCCGCGCGTAGTCGGAGAAGTCAAGGGTGTAGTCAACCATGGAGTTGAAACGCACCAATGGCAGCACCAACGACCAGTATTTCAAAGTCCAGCTGGTGGAGGACTCCAAAGTAGGCAAGGCACCATCGGCAACCGCATCCCAATCGGCGTCGTCGTAGATGTCCACCACCGGGGTCCACTTGAACTCGGGGTGGTTTGGATCGGTGGCATCAACACGCCAACTGAAGGGATTGTCGGCGCCCGTTAGCAATGGTGCAAACAGATCAAGCATTTCGGGTTGCAAACTGCGCCAATACGAATAGGAGAAGGCGCCCGCGTCCAGGGACGCGGAGAAGTCCTGATAGAAAAAGCCCTGGTCGTAGGTGAAGGCCCAGGTCGCGATCCACTTGTCAAAGAATGAACCGATGTGCGTGGGCTTGTAGTAATAGTCGTTCGACCATCGGGTCTTGAGGTATTTGCCCACACCAAGGGGCACTTCGATGGGAGCGCCAGTGGCGCAGGTGACCGTCTCCCCGAGGTCCCCCGTCAGCCGATAGGTGTTGGCAGCCGAATCGAGGCAATATGTGCCAGGCTCGGGGTGCAACATCACCGATGCCAGGTAGTTGAGACCGTCCATGGCCGACGCCTGCCAACCCTGCGCCATCGGGTATTCGTTGAGTAGAATTGCCTCGCCAGTCAACTGGTTGGTGTCGAGGGAGAGGAACCCGTACGAGTAGAAATTGAAGCTGTTCCACATTGGCAAGAGGTACCGGCTCAACAACCTCTGGTTATAATCGTTGATGCCGTTGTACTCGCCAAAACCGAAGCGGTCGCGCTTGAAGTTGGTGAACATGTAGTATTCGTCGTACCGCTCCATGCGGTCGGCGGTCACCTCGCGCAGATTGGCACCGTGGTCATACAACTGGCAGTCGAACCACCAACCGGCACGATCGTCGGTGCAGAACATGTATGGCACTGGCGTCGGCGGAAATGGGCACGAGCCAAGGTAGCACGCCGAGGTCTTCTCAACATACTCCTCAAAAGTGACATCACTTCGTTTCCAAATGTTGTCAACTTTTGGCGTTGCCTGTCGCATGGCGGTGGGCAACCAGTCATAAAACTCACTATCTTGACTGTAGTAATCCGTCCACCCAGTTCCGACCAACTTGGGTATCCAAGTGTAGTCGTAGAGATACTCATTGATGAAGGAAACATTGAAGGGCTGCCCCATGACCGGCTCATCGAACACTTCGATCAGGCCGCCATAACCAAACTTGAGCGCAGCGAGATCGTACGGACCAATACCCTGAACGTCGTCAGCCCAGAAGCGTGCACTGTAGTCCATGATCGATGAGTACATATACTGAGTGGCCATGGTGGGCGTGCCGTTGGGATTGAAGCGACGAACCGTGCCCTCGCCGATTCCGGCATTGTATTCGTAGTCTTCCCAGAACTTGGGGTCATAGTTGAGAGCGTCAATGGAGCCGGAGAAATTGTGGCGCAGACCGAGGGTGTGCCCGACTTCGTGGGCGGTGACTGCCTTGTAGATGAGCTTGTGGACCTTGGCGTAGATTTGCTCCCAGGTCATGTCCTGGAAATCAGACTGCACCAAGCTCTCGGCACCAACATCTGTCCACTCGGCCATCATGATGCTGTGCTCCGCAAGCCTGCCCAGAGCCTTTTGTCGTTCAGCCGCCCCTTCCGCGAGCCACTCGAGTGGCGACTGCTCAGCGAGGTCCGCTGCATCCATGCCCGGTTGGTAGCCCTCGGGCCCGAGGAGAGCGCGCTTGATATCGTCGGAGGACAAGAGCTCCTTCTCGAGAGCAGAACCCTGCAACCGTTCCAACTTGGCACGACTCTGACTCGCGAATGAACCACCGAACTGTCCCTCTTGCTGCTCATCCTGCGGCGACGCTGCGAACGCACGGGTGTCGCGACTTCGAGCGGCTGCCATCTTGTTCAGTGATAATCCGCGATTATAGCGCCCCTTTTTGCTGCTGATATGCTCACGAATGGTCCCTCCATCGATGATGTCGTAGACATCGAGGTCGCCATTCATCAGGGAGATGACGTCCGCCGCATAGGCGGCGTACTCGTCAACGGCTGCACCATAAATGTTCGCCGTTGCCGAGATGATCTCACCTGTGACCGGGTCAGCGGCAGAGGGTCCGTATCCCAAAGGCCCCGCCACCTGTGGAGTGTTGACCCAGTTGACAAAACTGTGGCGCAAATCGCCAAGCTTCTGCCACTGGAAATCGCCGTCGGAAGCCCACTCGAGAACCGAGCACGCCCGCTTGAGGTTGCCGGCTTCGACGGTGTCAATACCAAACTCCCGCAACTCGTTGGCATAGCCATTGTCCGCGACATAGCTGCGCACATAGTTGACATCACAGGTGTTCTTTCTGATCTGCAGAGTCGTTCTGATATCGTCGGCTCTGACGTTCTTCTTGAAATAGACTCGCCTGTTGGCGGCGATTGTCTCGCGAAATGCCTCATCCCACTCGCCCATGAACTCCTGGGTTGCTTGCCAAAGCTCCGGATCGGTGGGGAATCCGGCATTGGTGTAGTACGTGATTTGACCGGGTGGGCGGCATGCCTTGGGAATAATGTCCCCTTCACCAAAATTCGTCCCGTATCCACACGCCAAGGGGAAGTCCCAGGGGTTCACGTCGACAGCCCGGGTCTTGCCCCAGATGTTCCACAGGTTCGCCAGAAAAATTCGACCTTCGCGGGTCCACTGGTACTCATCGTCGTATGCCATCCGTTGGGTTCGGAAAAAGCCGAAACGTTCGAACACGGGGAAGCCCTGCTTCGAGCAGTCAGCATTGTTCCAGGCCTCATCCGGGTTGTGCCCTTCACCATCGCAATAGTAGACGGGCTCGCCGTCGGCATCGCGGGCTGGAATATTGTCGGGGTAGTAAACTTCCTCGTAGTCATTGTTGGGATCGACCTTCATAAACGACAGCCGGATCTTGGCCTCGCTGGCACCACAGAAGTAGGGATCTTGATAGACGAGGTAACAGGTCCACAGATCGGTTTCGAGCAAGTAGCTGCCCACCACATTGATGTTCTCGGCCGTAATTTCGGCTCGATACGGGTTGTCCACATCGTTCTCTTGCACGTAGTAGGAAGCGCCAGCGATAGCGCTCACCACGCTCTCAAACATGTAGGGATCGTTTTTCAGATTCTGCGACCAGTCGACACGCATGTATTCGCGTTCGTACCATGGGCGGTCAGTGGTGTTTTCCACCAAGACGTTTTTCTGCTCGCCCGTTGCTTCGTTATAGTCACGGAACACATCGAAATGCTCCTTGACCGGAAACACTGCCAAGGGATTGCCTTGAAACGCGACCGCCCCCGTGCCAGTTTCTGCGCCTTCAAGCAGCTCATAACTGCGATAGGCAATGATCTGGTCCTCACGGATATCCCAACGGATGCGTTCCATCTCGCCGGCATATCCCTCAAAGAGCATTCCCTGGTTGTAGTCGACCTCGACGACGGTGGGTCGGAAGTACCACTCACCCTCGAGAAGGGACTTCTCTATTTTGTTCGGTTGCGTGCGGTCGACGACATTGATGTCGCTCGCACACGCGGTCATGGCTGCTAGAGCCAAAAACAAGAAGCACTTGCGCATGGTTTTCACTCCGTGCCCTGAGAGAATTGTTGCATTCATTGTTCGTTCGCCCCTCATAGCTCGGCCCCAAATTCGTAGACGAGGTGAACCAGCCGCATGTACTGCAGGTTCTGTTGAACGGAAGCGAGCACATCCTCGGCATCATCCATGGCATCGAACGCTTCGTTGTACGCCTCGATCAGCGCCACGTCGTCAGGGTCGCCGGCCAGGTCGACTTGGGCCTGGGCATAATCTTCCTGCGCTTGCTTGAGCTCGCCGCTTTGTTGGGCGCAGTCGCTGACCAGGTCCCAGGCGATCTCAAAGCCATCGTTGACCCGAAATGCCCGGTAGGTGATGCCCGAATCGGGAATGGCGCATTCGGCGGTATCACCTGGGTTGAGATTCGCCGGCTCGATGTCATCAAAGCCGCCCTTGACGGTGACCCGCGTATGTTTGCTGAAGTCGAGCATGTCATCGAGAGGCGAGGTCAAAAACGCTGAGCCATAGATGGTGGCGTCGTCCCGCAGGTTGCGGACAATGGGCGGCTTGATCATCGGCAGGGATGTGTCGTTG
>Ga0156400_1327_pt3 | contig 35969 bp, 27 predicted proteins | sample RifOxyA3_FD_108044 | JGI IMG/M metagenome (GOLD analysis project Ga0156400, IMG submission 108044) | Deltaproteobacteria bacterium RIFOXYA12_FULL_58_15
CTCACCCTATTCTTGCGACTCTTGTCGGGATTCTGACTGTACGTCAGCAACTGCCCCATGGTCATGTGCTGCAGGTTCGACACCGTCTTCGGACGTTTGTTCACCAAACGCCCGACATCGAGACGATACCGGCTCTCGTCAAAACGTAGAACGCGAATCAAGTCTGACTTCTGATCGTGCAAGACGATGGCACCGTCTTTGAGATCAAAAATGATGTCACTGGTATTGTCACCAGCAGCAACCTTGCCGCGACGGGCTGAGATGACGATAGGCCGCTCGCCATCACGGCGGTCGGCGAACACCACCTCCAGGAGCTCGTCCCCCTCTTTGCCCTGAGCCATGAAAGTGACGCCGCTCACCCACTCATTGAACTTTCCGACTCGAACGCCCGAGGCCAACGCCCTTTGGGCACTCTGCTGGAAAACTTCATTGAGCCCGCGCACACCCCAGGGCTCTCCGTAGATCAGCATCCAGGCGCAAACCCCTGCGAGCAGTACCCCTGTGACCGCCGGTATCCCAAGCAGCTGCAAGGGGCTGCGACCGCCTGCTGACATGGCGATGATCTCGCGATCCGAAGACATCCGACCCACTGCGAGCAAAGTGGCAAACAGCAAGCTCACAGGGATCAACAATCCCATCAATGGTGGAAATGAATAGATCAGAGCCTGCAAGATCTCGAAGCCGGTAACAGAGAGGCCGGTAACTGTATCGGACACTTTTAAGACCTGGGCGAACGCGACCACAACGAAAAACAGACTCATGCCCACACAGAACGGCACGGTTATCTCGCGCAGCAAATAGCGATCGAGGGTCCTCACTATCTCTCCTGGTTCTTCGCAGGGGCGGCTAAAAGCCGACGTTGGTGCCAAGCTCCACCAAGGAATCCAACAACTCTTCGGAAATGAACCCGAGAGAATACAGCGCTGCGGCAACGCCGATACCCAGTGCAGTCCCCACCAACATCCCAGACACCAACCAAGTCCAACGACGGCGGCTGCGCGTCGAGTTGTCAAACACCGGGCGAGACTGCGCGTCGAGGGTGACACCGGTGATCTCGCGCATCATATCCTCAGCAGGAGCAAGGGCTTGAATCATCTGGATCAACGAACGGGCCCGTTGTCGATTGTGATCTTTGAGGGCAACCTTCAGATCTCGAACGAGCACATCGAGACGGCGTTCGCGTTGCTCGACCGCATGCCCGGCCGGATTCTTGTCGTATTTTGCGAGTTCTTGTCGAACCTCTTTGACTCCATGGAATGTCAAACATTCGAGAAGCGCGTCGCGCATTTGCGCGGCGCTCGGCCAGCGATCCTTGGGCTTGGTGGCCAAACACTTGCTGAGCAGGTCGGCAAACTGAGCGGACAACTGGTCATTGTACTCGCGCGGATCGGCGTACTTGCCACGTCGCAAACGGCTGAACATTCCCTCGACGGTGGGTGCCTCGAAGGGCAGATGACTGGTGGTCAAGTTGTAGAGCACCACTCCCGCTGAGAATATGTCGGTGCGCGCGTCAATGTTCTTACCAATGAACTGTTCGGGCGACATGAATCCAGGAGTACCCAACACCTGTGTGAGGGTGCGATCGGCGTGTGTACCGAGCGGGTTGTCTCTGTCGAAGGCCTTAACCACACCGAAGTCGGTCAGAACCACCCTGCCCTTGTTGAGCATGATGTTTTCAGGCTTGATGTCACGGTGCACGACGTGGTGGGCGTGGGCGTGCTCAAGTGCCAACGCGAGCTCGTGGCCGATGCACACCACCGTCGCCTCCGAGAGGGGTCCACGATGCGCGAGCATGTGGAAGAGCGACAGGCCAGGAACGAATTCCATGACGAGGTAGAGATCAGCGGCGTCTTCACCGCTGTAGTCGTACAACTCAACAATGTTTGGATGTTTGAGGGTAGCGATGGCCTTGGCTTCGATTCGAAAACGATGGCGAAAACTTTCGTCGTTGGCGCCCGCGGTTAGGACCTTGATCGCGACCTGCCGATTGAGTTTGGGGTCGTCAGCAAGGTACACCTTGCCCATGGCTCCTTGCCCTAAGAGCCGTTTGATCTGGTATCGGTCTATCTGCATACCCACGGTGCAACTCTAACGCTGCAGCATTCGCAAGGACAGAACCAAGTGAAAAGAAGGAGAGACCGTAGTCAGAAAGGATTTCCCATCACCAGAAAGACTTGCTTGAGATCGCTGTCTGCGCCGAGCCCATGGCCAAAACCCAGCCTCAGGGTCACCGGCAATCCATGACCGAGCAAGATATCGAGACGTAACTCCGCCCCCGCACTGTAGTGTTGATGATTGACGAGCTCCTCGCTCACATCGGCGATCGTGGCTGCGTCAACAAATGCCGCCAGGTGCAATGCTCGGAAGTAGAAGGGCAGCGTCGCGACACCTGACTCGACGTCAAACAGCGGCATGCGATACTCTGCATGTCCTTCGATGAGCACGTCACCAACAAATGGAGCGACGGGAAAACCCCGCAGGGCACCAGCGGTACCGAGTCGAGCATTCAACAAGTCAAGGAGAAGGTCGCGCGGCGGTAACCCACCGATGGCGAACAATCGCCGTTTGCGATAGCCGCTGTCACCGTATGCACCAAACAGCGAGATCGCCAGAACCTGACGCGCAAGCAACGGATTCTCAATGTATTGAGTGATTCGGGCGCTGCCAATCATCGCGCTGTATTCGGATCCCAACCACGGATCCTCAACACGAAAAGAGAGAGCCACGCCAGTACCCTCCTCCGGCGAGATAGAGCCATGATAGGAGTGAACATTGGAAAAACCCACTTCGACCGCCATTGACGCAAATCGGCCCTGGTCAATGAGCTCCGGCGCTTGGTCGGTTGGCGCAAAGCGGATGGGACTGTGAGCCTGGCGGTATTGCAGTTGATACTGTGGTCGCAGCCACAGCGACCAATCCCGCCTCTCGACAACGGGTATCCGCGTGCTGATTCGCCCGGTCCAAACATCTTCTTCAATGCTGCTTGCAATGCCATTGTGGACATAGGGAAACGCGGCGAAACCGAGATTCCGCACCAACTCTAACGTGAAACCTGGATGAAATTGCGCATTGGTGTAAGCGGCAGAAAAACCGAATACCTCGGAGTAGATGCCGTACCAGACATCCAACGCATAGCGGTGTTGCTCGACGGCATCGAACCCCGTCACCGACGCACCGATGACGTCGCCACGAGCATCAGCGCTCACCACCGGCAGCCACGCCCGTGGCAGAATCGTCGACCAAGGTCGGTAGGACTCACTTGAATAGGCTCGAGACGATGGTTGCGTAATGTTTCTGACGGCAGGGGGCGAATCATAAGCAATCTGCTCGACTGGGGGCAGATCCTCAATGTGACCAACGGCAATCTGTGCGAGATCGAAACCACTGGCACCGTATGTACGGTACAAAACGCCAGAACCGTCAACGGTCGGCTCTGGCTCAAACGCACCACCAAGGACCCGCGTCAGCCGGCGCAAGGGCCCACCCCTGACCGGCAAAGCATAGAGATTGTAGAAGCCGTCGCGGTCGGAGTGAAACAGCACCCACTCACCATCGCCAGTGAATACGGGACTGCCATCGGCGGCTTGGTCCGCTGTCAGGTTTGCAATCACGCGACTTTCGAGGTCGACTACGTAGATATCCCGCTGCCCATGGGCGAACCCGGCAAAGACCAATTGACGACCGTCTGGCGCGAACCGGGGCGACCACACCTGGGTGTTCTCTCCAAGGTCAACGACGGTCTCCATTTTCGTGGGCTCATCAATCGGTGCCCGTCGTATGACGCTGTGCAAACCGAGGTTTTGCCCAAACACCAACCAGTCACCATCGGCAGACACGTCAGGCCCGTGGGCGCGCAGACCCTCCGTCAGACGCTCGACTGACCCATCCTCGAGGTCCAACATGAACAGATCGCCGTAGGAGCGGTACACCCGATGGGTCTCAATCTGAGATACCACCGCGCGACGACCATCGGGCAGCAGGGCGAGCTCGGCACCGTCTTGGACTCGTGCGACCTGGCATTCGATACCGTCACGACGCAACATCTTAACTGCGGCATGTGAGTTGATCGCTGACTCGACAAAAATCACCGAGCCATCGCGAGTCAAACGGGCGGCGCCGATTTGCTGGCCCCGATGGGTCAGAGGACTGCCCTGCATGAGCCCACGACTGAGAACTTCGCGTTGTTGCGTGCTGTAGCGTCGACGCAACTCTGTAGTGAACTCGTCGTACAGCTCGGGGAAAGCCCTACCGACTGCTGCAACGATGCTGCCGTTGACGGCGAAGGGCACCAATCGACCGCCGTAGTCGTGGCTCATGCGGCGCAGAGCATCCTCGCCATAACGCTCGACGATCCAATTGAGGAACCGGCTGCCGTAGAGATAGGGAATCACACCTTGGGGCCACTCCCAAGGCGAGCCGGAGATACCGTCAAGGTCCAAAAGCCTCGATGACCGGTCATCTTCAAGCGTCGCCATGCGCAGGACCATGTCGAAGTAGGGGCTGTTGACGCGTCCAGCCCCAGTCAACTCCGATTCGAAATAGGTGGCGAGCCCTTCGAACACCCACGGCGGTTGCGTGCCATTGGGAGCGAGAATGCGACCAAAGAGCGTGTTAACCACATCCGGCAGTCCTTTGATGGTGTCGATGTGAACAATGTGGGCAAGCTCATGTGCAACCATCTGGTAGACGTAGTCGTGATAATCTCCGAGCTCACTCACTTCTTCGGGAGCAACCAAGTTCAAACCAACGAGGTTGTAGGGCCGGCTTTGGGCGAAACCATTGGCAGTGTCGGTGTCCTCGGAGAGAACGATGGGGATCGGTGTTTGTGGGATCCATGCCAAACGCTTGGTGAGCTGCTCCCATGCATCCTCGCCGGCTGACGCTACACGACTCGCAGTGGACTCATACCCCTCGGGAAAATGAACGTGAAAGTGCGGTGAGACCAGCGTACGCCACTCGGTGTCAGGATCATATGCCTGAGCTTTCGCGGCAATGATCAACACCCACATCGCCACTCGGATGCGCCAACCCCAGCCGAGCGCCATTGTCACGCGATCTCACCATCTCGACCCACCACGGGCAAAACACGCTCTTCGAGGAAACGACGGACGCGAACACCAACCAGTCCCGGCATCTCCAACGGCGCAATGTGAGTACCCCAAGGCACAATCAACAGCTCGCTGCCGGCGATCAATTTTTGCATGCGCTTGGATACCCACACCGGAGCAAAGTTGTCCCGCTCGCCAGCGACGATCAACGTCGGGGCGGTGATGAAATGCAATTCTTGCTCAACAGTGTGCTTGCGGACTTGATCGAGCATACGAAAGAACAACTGCACATCCAATTGCACCAAATGATCGAAGTAGGGCTGAAAATCAGCTCGATCGACCAACGGTCCTTGGACCTCGATGCGAACGGCCAGTTGATAGGTCAACTCCGAGGCGAAAATTTGGCGCCACACTTCCTGGCCAACCCGCGGCAATCGCTGCACCAACCCATTCAGAACGGGAAATAGGCGTGCTGTCAGTCGATTGCCATGAAAGGTTTCGAGCAGATGACCATATGTCCCACACATCTCGACCAGTCCGACGACCCTCTCGGGATAGTGGATGGCAAAATCGAGGGACAACTGCACCCCCATGGAATAGCCAAGCAGAACAGCCCTCTCGATGCCCAACTCGTCAAGTACCGCCAAAAGATCCTGGCGGAGCTCGGGCACTCCCACGGCGTTGGGGTCGGCGGGCATGTCGCTTTGTCCGTGCCCTCGATAGTGCCAACTCACGACTTGGAAACCAGGTTGCAGCGCCGGTAGAAGGTACCGCAAAATAAAACCATTGCAGCCAATTCCGTCACACAAAACGACAGGTAATCCGCGCCCCCAGGACAAGACCAACAAGGATGTGCCGTCAAAAGACCGAACAAATCGCTCTTCTACCACGATAGAAGGAGGAGCGACCGCATCCCCGCGCGAAACTGCGTGTGCTCTACCACCAATTTTCGACCTTGGCTTATTTGACATGTTCGCATCATTCTACCGGCAGGCCCGAGGACACGCCACATGCGCTAGGCCTGGAGATCAGTCCATGGTTGTAGCGCGGTGCAACACCGACTGCTATGGTCGAATTGCGATGGGCAGGCACGAGCACCACAAACAACACGAACACCAACACGGGCACAAAGACGGGCACGGGCACGGGCACGGGCACGACCACAAACACGGACACGGGCACGGGAACGACCACAAACACGGGCACGGGCACGGGAACGACCACAAACACGGGCACGAAGACGGGCACAAGCACGAGCAGGCGCACGGGCACGTTCCGACAACCAAGAAGCGCCTGTTTGCAACCCTCGCGGTCACCTTTCTGATTATGGTGGCCGAGGTAGTGGGCGGACTCTGGTCGGGCTCACTCGCACTGTTGGCAGACGCCGGCCACATGCTGACCGATGTATTGGCGTTGGCCATCGCCTCAGTCGCTCTTGTCTTGAGCAGCCTGCCCGCTGACGACCGCCGAACCTATGGATATCGACGCCTGGAGATTTTCGCGGCGCTCATCAATGGCGTGGCCTTGGTGGTGGTAAGCATCTCGATCTTCATCGAAGCGACAGAGCGATGGGTCACCCCGCGCGAGGTCGACACGGTTGTCATGGGCGTGGTCGCAACCATTGGATTGGCGGCGAACCTGGTTGGATTGTGGCTCTTGGGCGGGCATCGCGGCAATCTCAATGTTCGCGGTGCCTTTCTCCACATCCTCGGCGACACTTTGAGCTCTGTAGGAGTGCTGGTGACCGCGGGGCTCATCGCTCTGACCGGTTGGACAAAGCTCGATGCCATCGTCTCGATGGGCATTGCCCTTGTCATCGTCGTGACATCGGTGAGTTTGCTCCGGGAAGTCGTGGAGGTTCTCCTAGAGGCAGCGCCACGTTGCATAGACACCGACGTTGTTCGCTCAGCCATATGTAGCCTCGACAACGTGGATGGCGTCTTTGATTTGCACGTTTGGAGTATCACCAGCGGCATGCCAGCGCTCAGCGCTCACGTTGTTATATCGAATCCAGAGGTTGACAGAGACGTGGTACTCATAGGCATCGCAACCATGTTGCGCGAGGATTTCTCCATCAGCCACTCGACACTACAGCTCGAGTCGCATGCGCATGAAAGTTGTTATTGCGCGGAAGCGTCGAACGCGCGCAGAGACAACGTCGGTAAGGCCGATTGACCGGTCCTCGCCGGTCTTTCTCACTTCTTGTTTCACTTTCCTACTCGAGACCCAGGTCGCAAAGAGCCGACTCATCCAGACCTATCGCGTGTCCGACCTCGTGCAGCACGGTCGTACGTATTTCTTCAATGAGGATGTCTTTGGAAGGACAGGCACGCTCTAGGTTGCGCTTAAAAAGAAGAATGGTGGGTTGTTGTTCAGACGGCGCATCCAGCAAGGAAAGCTCGGTTGGTGGCACGCCGATGAACATGCCGAGCACCCGCGGCGACAACGGCGGATCTGACTGCAACAAATCTCCTGGGTGTACGACGTCGGCAATGAGGATGGGTATACCCTTGGTGGCCTGGCGTACTGGCTCGGGCAAGCATGCCATCGCCTCCTCCACCACCGCCTCAAAATCGTTTCTCGTCAGCTGCGGGGTGACGGGGTATAGCTCCGGTGCGAGCGCGCGCGCCTTGCGGAAATACTCGATGTCGCGTCCAGTACCCATGATTTCTGCAATCAAACCGAGGGCAAAATGGGCCTCGGCGAGATTGGGTTGGCCACGCAAAGCGCTGCGCAATGCGTTGTCGGCCTCAGCAAAGCGGACCAACTCAAACAGAGCGAGACCGCGGCAACAATCCAGCTCTGCATCAGCAAGATCTGGATCGGCAACAGAGTCATAACTGGACAACGCTCCCAGCGCGTCACCGAGTTGGAGGAGCACATCGCCACGCATCAAGGCCGCATGGTAACGCGCGTCATCCCCTTGCAGGGCCGCGAGGTCACACAACTGCAGAGCATCATGATATCGGTCATCGCCCATGGCGACCTCTGCTTGGTCCAACTGCTCCTGCCAGGTCATAGGAGATCCGTGGCTTTTTGGCTCGGATCTGAGCCCAATACCGATATCTGCATTCTTCACTCCCTGTGTCGCCATAGCATGCCGCTCGGACCATCTGAAGCGAGTTTGCTAGGGCTCATTCGAAAGATGCCATGTCGCCGATTTGGGCAAAAACACGTTGGGTCGCAATTCGATCCGATCGAGAATCTCGATTTTGTGTGGTCAAATAGGACGGTCCTACCGATAATCAGGCCGCAGACAGTTTGTTTGCGTCGAGGAGGGGCGCTCTGAGGGGCCTCGTGCCGGTTGACAGACTGAATGCGGTAGTGCCTATGTTGAGTCGACATCGAGCGCAAAGACGCTGTTGGAGTCACCGTGAAAAAACCAGAGTTGTTCATCTTTGCAATGTTCGTCGCAGGGACCGTGTCCTTGTGGAGCGGGTGCAACGCACCACGCAGCCCAAAATGTGTGGGGCAAGAATGTCTCGAGGCTGACGCCGACGCCAAAGGATTCTGTGTCATCAACGAAGATTGCGCCACCGGGGAGACCTGCAAAGGTGGCAACTGCCAGCCACAAAACGGTGGAATCTGCGCGGTCAACAACGACTGTTCTTTGGGCATGTTCTGCAACATCATTCGCGGCAAGTGCGTCGAGTGCCTCGACCACGATCATTGCGACCTGCCGCTGGTCTGTCGAGCAGATGGTACCTGCGGCGCGGATTCACCTTGCAGCTCCGACGGTCAATGTGGTGTCGAGGTCTGTGACGAGACCCTGGGTTTTTGCGTCGAGTGCGTCATCAACGACGATTGTCCTGACGACAATGTGTGCAGAGAGCGTCGGTGTCGTGTCCCCGACAACCAGCCGGGCTGTCTCTCAGATACCGAATGCCAGCCCTATGGCCAGATCTGCGATCCGACAACCAGCAACTGCGTCCAACCCGAATGCACAACCGCCGCGGCGTGCGCCACGCCTTTGGGATGCGTCAATAACCGATGTAAGCCTTGCCAATCGGCCGGGCAGTGCCGCAACGGCGAGGTATGCAACACAGCCACCGGCACCTGCGTGCAACCAAGTACCGGTTGTACCTCCGACGCCAGCTGTCCCGGACAACACTGTCGACAGTCGACCGGAACCTGTGTCGACTGTCTCGAGGACGGTCACTGCGATCTCAACGAAACCTGCAACCCCGACGTCGGTGTGTGTCTACCGACGAACTCCGGATGCACGGGCAACGGCGATTGTCCCGGAGAATACTGTTTGATCGCCACCGGTGATTGCGTCGCGTGTCTCACTGCAGCCCACTGTGAAGAAGAAGTGGAAACCTGCAGTCAAGCGTACACTTGCATTCCTGTTGGATCCGGTGACGTCGGAACCCCATGTGACAGCGCCGACAATTGCAACGATGGCTTGGTTTGCCTCGGCGACCAATGCTCCCGTCCGTGTATTGGCTCAGGCAAGGGTGGCGAGGAGGACTGCCCCCTGGGATCTGCCTGTTACGATTTCAAATCAGGCACCCTCGATGGCCTGCGTATGTGCGTCGGCTCAACTCTGCTCAACGCAAGCACCCCAGGTCAACCATTTGACATGGCTCCTGGTGACGACTGCACCTTGCGCAATGGTTGCCAAACAGGAAATTGCTTCGCCGATACCAACTGCGCACGCAGTTGCGGTGCCAACCGAGACTGCTCGGTCGGCGACGTATGTTACGCGGCGATGGATAGTTCCGGCGTACACACGGCTGAACATCTTTGCTTCGACTCCGATCTCGCCAACTACGCAGCGGTGGGCGAGTATTGCAACAACAGCGTGGAGTGTGACAGCGGCTTGTGTGTTGGCACCTGCGGAATCCTTGGCATTAGGGACTGCAACAGCTCAAAGGACTGCTCGCTCTTGTCTCTCTGCCACGGGACCTGCGCCAACCATTGTCGCAGCAATGCCGACTGCCCCACAGGGGAAGCCTGCAACCCCTGGGCAACCACAGCATCGTATTTTGAGGGCGTGGTGACCGTGTGCACAACCAAGTTTTTCAATGGCACCGCAACCTATGGCGCCTCCTGCACCAGCTCCAGCCAATGCGCCAGCGATTGGTGCGTCGGCGGAATCTGCACGACCCCCTGTGGCACCAGCGCCGACTGCACGGGTGCCCTGTCCCAAAGGAAGTGCACACCGTTGACCTTCATGGACAATGGTGAGCCGCTGTACTCGCTGACTTTCTGTCAGTAACCTCCCACGCCCGCCGGGACCGTTGGGCACCGTTGGGCTTGGGCACCCCACCTTGACCCACTGTCGTCGTCGGGCCATGGTTGTGCCCAAATGACTCGCGTCATTGCATCTCTGACAATTGTCTGCATGGCTGGGTGCCAGGCCGACACGCCTCCTGCCCCTCCCGCGCCTGCGCGGATCGAGATGGCAGTCGAAACGCCTGCCCCACCTCCCTTCGAGCCTGAGATCGTCGCATATCGAGCTCCTGTGATTGAGGAGGCGCAGGTTGTTCGCAGGGGTAAGAAGGTTTCGCTGCGCCTCAATTGGGCAAGCGTCAACGGTGCCAGCAGCTATCAAACCCAGATTTCCAAAGTTCTTACTTTTCAACGCAACTCCCAAGAGGGAGTGACTCGCAAACCACGCTTTGTCGCCAAGCGACTATCCCCTGGAGTCTACTTCTGGCGGGTTCGGGCCATTGGCGACGCTGGAGAGGGGGCGTGGAGCGACGTTCAGGTGCTCGACGCCACGGTCACTGGCAAAAAAAGCAAACGCAACCTCGTGGTCGCTGACATATCACCGGAAACCAAAGTCACCCAAGCAACCCAAGAGATCGAAGCCATGCGCTTGGTCTGGCAACAACCCAGACATCGCGCCGTGGTCACGAAAAGTCCCATCCATGTCGAAGGAGTGGCAACCAGCGGTACCAAACTGCAAATCAACACCCTGACTCCCATCACCGTTGACTCGACATTCGACGTGGCGATTGATCTCGAGCATGGTCGCAACGAACTCGTCATGACGGGCACCCTCGACGACCAACAAAAAACTCTCAGACGAGTCGTTTACTACGCCGACCCGGAGAAGCTTGCGCCCATTCGTCAACGATTCGAAGAACTGCGCAAACAGCTCGAGGAAATCGCGGCGATCCGCGGCGAGCTGACAGAGACCGCTCGAACTCTGGAGAGTCGGTTGAAGAGGACCGATGACAAAGATTCTATTGCGGAGATCAAAGAGGAGATGGACCACATCACCCAGATACGCCGCGAGATTGACCAGGAGATCAACAGCGCCCTCGGAAACCTCGACGAATTGCTGACCGACTTTCCACGCTAACGCGTCAAACCATCGAGGCACTTACGCTAGAAGCCGATGCTCTTGAAGATAAATGGATAGGTAATGATGACCTCACCACCTCGCGGTTTGGGAAACACCCAACTGCGGATCGCACCCATGATGCAATTGGTGGCCGACGTTGACTGGAGACTGGTGTAAGTCTGCCGCGCCGATCGTACGCTGCCGCTGGTGCCAACTGTCCATTCGACCTGCACCTTGCCAGAGAGACCGGGCGTTTTGATGAGCTCGCGCTCATAGCAGCGTTGGATCTCACCGATGTGTGCGTTGATGACCTTTTGGATCTCGTCACGGTCGAGTTGACCTTGCCCCACGGAACGCATCGCCTTGGGATCCTTCTGTACCAAACCGCCGACGCCCTTGCCCTTGCCGCGGGCGAGCCCACCACCACCGCCGCCGCCGCGCAACAACGTGGCACCACCTTTGGTCATCAAGCCACCGCCACCACCGCCGACGGACAGACTGCTGGATGGCAGCTTGCCAATCAATCCAGAGACCCTAAACCCGACCGCCCCCCCAGGCACTCTCGCAGCGGTGAGGTTCGACACCGCGGCAACCGCAGCGGCGGGTCCCGGCGCCTGAGATGAGCCGCGCTTCGACAACAAGCCCAGCACCCCAGCGGGTGCCGCCGACTGTCCACCAGGCCGGGGTTTTCGCCGACTCGGTTTCGCCTCACTCTTGGCGACTGGCTCAGGCGCTTCTTCCTTGACCTCCTCCGGCTTCTCCTCGGCAGGCGGCTCTTCGAGCTGCGGCGCGGCATCGAGCGTCACCTCGACAAAATCGTCGTTCTTGCGCAGAGTCGAATGAACCAGCTCGGGAGGAACAAAGAGGTACACCGACAGAAGGGCGAGAACGTGCACTCCGAATGAGGCACCAAAGGACTTCACCACGCTGCCATCGGGCCGCACTCGATCGGCGATGGTGCGCTCGTCCTCGATGGGAACGGGCGGCACCACGTAGCGAATATGATAGCGGGTGGCACCATCGGCAACGTCGAGCACTTCACCATCACACAAGCCCATGACCCGGGTACCGCGCCGCTTGCCCTTGTCGGAAACCTTGTCGAGCTTGAGACGCTCCTGACCACGCTTGAGAGTCCCATCGATCTGCTGATGCAGCTCGACGCGACAATCGCCTTTGCCCGTGTATTTGAGCAGGCGCAGGCGAGGCGGAAGATCTCGCGCCCGCCGCCGCATCATGAAACCTACTTCGGGACCAATCCAGAACGACTGCCCTTGACTGAGCAAGGTGACGTCGGTGACCGTGTCCCCCTGAAGGGTGAGCACCTCAATGGCTCGACCACGCTTGCTGCGGGGCTCGGCAATCGTAGCGTCCTCTTGCAACAGTTGCGCAACCAGCGAAAACGGCGGCACATAATTGGCGTCGTCATCATCATCGTCGTCGTCGTCGTAGGCGACGGTCGGAACGGGGCCGGCATCATCATCGGCAGCGCTCGAATCATCTTCATCAAACCGCTCGTCGCGCTCAGGCGCGGTGGACGCAAAAGCGGTGTCGAGATCAGCACCCTCGTCATCAACAAACCGAGGTTCTTCGGCAACTGGTGCCTTCGGCTTTGCCGGCATCTTCGGTTTGGCCAATGGCTTTGGCTTGGCCTTGCCATTCGATTTCTCGGGGGGCAGTGGGCCACCCTGGGCTCTGCCGTCCGGTGCGGTAATGCCGATGCCCTCGAGGACCGCACCGAAGCGCTCCTTGTCCATGATCTCGCCGCGATCACGAAACTCCGCTCTCTGCTCGATATTCTTGCGGGAGGGACCGTCCACGTGCCCCGAAACATCGTCCCAGTCCGAGATGTCCCCGCCGGATCCTTTGGACGCAACTTGATCGGCGCGGGTTCTCGCGATGAGATCCTCGGGAAACGGATCTGCCTGGGTCTTGCCGGCAAGATCATCCCCCAATGAAGCCACCTGCGCAGCCACAGTTGCTTCGGGCATGCCGGCCGCTGGTTGGTTGCGACTGACGAGCTTGATCTTGAGGGAGTAGTCGCCGAGCAAGACCTCGTCGAGTCGAGTCAGCTCAGATTGTTGGATTCTCTGGTTGTTGAGGTAGATACCATTGGTGCTGCCGTTGTCCCGGATGACCACACGGGCCCCGTCGTGTTCGAGGACCGCATGTTTGCGTGACACCTGACTCGAATCGAGGACCAGGTCAGCGACGGCAGGATCCCGACCCACCGAGATCGCTTGTTCGGAGAACATGTCGGTCCCGATGAATTCACCGTTTTTGAAGATGAAGACCTGTAGGACGGCTGGGCTGGGGCGCGATGGCAATTTTACTCCTCAAAAACCGTGCGGATGATACGTTGGCGAAACGAACGGCCTCGACGGACCAAACTGCGAATATCTATCTCCTGTCGATCGTAGATGTATACGGATCCTGCCTTGGTGGTTTGGCCTTTGATCAACCGGTCGTCAAAATCGACGCGGGTCGGGCCTCGATATCCCTGGGCCAACGCCACTGAGGCGAATGCAAAACTGAGCAAGAGTCCAATGATGATCTTCTTGACCATGCTGCCTCCTCAAATCTTTCGCTGAACTGCCAGGCGGAACTTGATGAAACCGGCGTTGGCGGCTGTCTTCAACACCCGATCGACGGTGTCGGAACGGGTGCCCGTGGCCGCCTCAAAGTACACAATCTGAGTCTCGTCTTCTTCGTCCTCACCACTCGGCTGTGACTTGACGGTGCCCTGCTCAAGTCGGGCCTTCTGCTTTTTCATTTCACGCAGCAATGGCACCACGTGCTTGTCACTGTCGAGATCACTGGCCTGAAACTCACCCCCAGAGAGGCGACAAACGATTTTTTCCTCAACCCGAACGTCTTCGGTGGAGATCGACACCTTGACGACCAATTTGATTGGCCGCTCTGAGGTCGACTTCGGCAAACTGAAGTCTTTCGGGGGCATAACCTCACTCTCCTCGGTGGAGAAATTGACAATGAGGAAGATGAGAACAATCGTAAGGATGTCCATCAACGACGTGATGTTGAGTGAGAATTCTTTGGCTTCGCGACGGGCTCTCTTTGTGAACATGACTTGCTCGCCTACTTAAGCCGACTCGACAAAACAACTTTTGGAAACAACTCCACCTTGCTCTTCATGGTGCCGCGCTCGATGGTCTTGTCCCGCACGGCATCCATCGTGACAATCACATCTTCGTAAGGTATTTCCGGATCGGGCGTGACAATGACCGTGTCGGAGGCAGCGTACTTGCCCTTGATCTTGTACGCCGAATCTCGCAGTTGGTCGTACATCGCCTTTTCTACCCGCTCATCAACGCCCTTGACCCTGGGGATCTTGTCCCTGAGAGTTGCAATGATCCCAGGATCAATGGTGTCACTTGCCGCCTGTAGGTTGAAGGCGTCTGCGGTTATGTCGAGCTGCAGGGTAATTTTGTCCTCGTCCTTCGCGATGTCAGTCTCACCTGTCTCCGTCGAAGCTATGGGGATGGTGATTTGGATAACGGACATATGGAAAAAGGCTGCGGACAAAAGAAGAAACGGGATCAGAGCCGTGAACAAATTCATGACCGGAATGAGGTTGGGAACAAGGTCCTCGGGCTCTTTTTTCTCAATCTTCACGAGAACCCCAACCTTGGATCAGGCGCGCTTCTTTGCGAGTCGACGATTGCGCGCCGAGAGGTAATTGAACAAGTCCGTCGACTTGGTTTCAATCTGCGACAAGATCACGTTCTGCCGAGTCTGGAAAATCGTGAAAGCGACGATGCACGGGATTGCGGCGATCAATCCAAACGCCGTGGTAAACATGGCGACCGCGATACCCTTTGAGAGAATTTCCTGCTTGGCGGCCGCATCTGCTTGAGCTACGCCCTTGAACGCTTCAATCAGACCCATGATCGTGCCAAGCAACCCCAACAACGTGGCGATGTTGGCAATCATGCCGAGATAGGTGACTCGTTTTGTTACAACCGGGACCGCCTTCATGGTGGCCGCCTCCATGGCCCGTTGGATGTCCTTGTCAGACTCATTGGCTTTCATCAGCCCTGACTTGACAACATCAGACAATGGATGCCCTGACTCGACGTTGCATGCCTCGATTGCACGGCTGAACTTCTTTTCCTCGAGATAACCAATGATTTGGTTGACGAACTGCTCCGCGTTTAGACGATAGCGGAAGTACAAGAAGTATGTCCTCTCAATCATCACGGCCACGCCTACCACTGACGCCACGAGGATGACGTACATAAACTCGCCGCCACGCTGCAGAATATCGAACATTTCAGGCTGCTCCAGAGATTGCGTTCATGCGCCAGAGGGCTCCACTACTTATGTGAGCGCACGTTTTACCCCAATTCGGACTTCACAAACAAGCGGGACGAGAGGAATGGGAAAAGATCAATAATAACCGACCTTGACAAGCATTCCGCTCGCACCCACGAGCCACAGACGACGAAGCTCACCGGCCCCCGTCACCCACAGGGCGGTGATATTCTCTGAGATGCCATTGTCGATGCACTCGCCCGTGGTCGGCTCAGGGTTACAAAGCACCGCGATGTCGCCGCCGTACTCGAGCAGCACACCCGAGTCACCGACTGCGTAACCTCTCTCCTGCCCAAGGGAAAACACTCCAGAGAGAAACGCCGGTGGTGCCCCTTGACGCGTTTCGAGACCACAGCCGCTCCCCGGTGCGATCATCACCACGGCACCACCAGCACCGACAGCGTGGAAAACTCCTTCCCGCTGGCTCACCGACGCCAAGACCGGGCGTTCATCGAGAGGATGGGGCGTCGCGGATGCACAATCGGGACGAATCCATACTTCGGTGGGATCGAGTTGCCCACCAAGATTGAGATAGACGATCGTGCCGCCAGCGCCAACGGCAACCACCGTGCTGCCATCCGAGGTCACAGCGCGCAACGTTTTGTCGAGACGGAAGAAGCAATAGGGACATGCGTCGGAGCACTCCCCCGCCACAAGGGCACCGCAGGCATTGTCAGCGCGCAGGCCTGTGCGATCCTCGACCAAGGACAGGCACCCGGGCCCCTGACAGGCGGCGCCGGTGAGCTCATCCTGGTCACCGCTCACACAGCAAGCGCCGTTCGCACAATTGCACTGGGTCTTGTAGACATTGCATTGAGCTGGACAACGCGGCGCCAAACGCCCTTGGCAATTCTGGCCAGGGCCGACGGGATCTTGGAATGGACAATCGTTGCTATGAAAGTACGCCAGTTGTTCTTGTGCAATCCACGCACCGCGGTCGGTTATGGGCAACAACGGAGCGGCCACAGTCTGCGCGGCGTTGGGCCCAGCGTAGGTGATCACTGTGCCATTCTCGCCAACCGCCACCACCATGACATGGGTGTTCTCGTAGACCATGGCCCAAACATCCATGAGCGTCGGACGAAATTCATCGAGGTCCCGCTCGCCAATCTCTCTGTCACAGACCGTGCCGACACCGTCGGCGTCGGGATCGGCCTGCGGTGCCCTCTCGCCACAATAGCCATCGATGCAGTCCTCACCTCCTGCACAGGTTCCGCCGCAGGTCGCCGGTAGAAATGCACCATCGTCGGGCCATTCCAAACATGTCTGGTTCTCGAAGTCGTCGTCGAGGTCGGTGATGGGCCGCATGGTGCCGTTGGGACTGCTTCGGCAGTTGTCATCACAATTGTTGGTCCCACTGCTCTTGCAGGTGTCCTTGCAACTCCACCAACCGTCTGGTCCCCCCGTGATTGGATCACCACCGCCGTCGTCGAGAATTCCATCGCCGTCGGAGTCGGGACAAAACGGATCGATCTTCACATAGGGAGTGAAGCCAACCCCAGGCTCTGAGATCGTCTGCCACACTCCATTCTCAGGGGTTGGATTGGCGACAGCAGACGGGTTGGGATGAAAATGCAACAGGGTTCCGTTCCACCCCACCGCAAACATCTCACCATCAACTCGCTCCTGACCAAAGTCACGACCGTTCTCAACACCCCAAATGCCGGTGAGATGCTCTGTGGTCCCCGAAGGCATGGTCTTCCAATGACCCTCGGGGTTTGTGGGGGTCGCCCGGTTGGTGATGATCGCCCCATACCAACCAACGACAAACAGCGCACCATCACTGCGACCCCAGACATCGGTGAAGGTCATGTTGCCTTGGTTGTGCTCAATCGTCTCGAAATGCCACCTCGGTGGCTCATCCACGTCGCCCTTGGCGACCGCCCCAGCGGTTTTCTCCTGGCAGCCCGCAAAGCTCGCAGACATGAGCAGAACAGCAAAAAGAGGATGTCGATGCTTTCGAACCATAGTGCGAGGGTACCCCAAGAACTGCGGCGTGGCCACCCTGCTCTGCTGGGCAATTGACCACAAAACGCGGGGCCACACATACCCATGGGCATTGGGCCCAACAGCGGGTAGACTGGCTTGGGGAAGACCATGAAAAACTGCACTGCCATGCTAAAGATCTGCCTGTTCATTCCACTCATGGTGGCCTTGGGCTGCACCGACTCCGATATCTACACCGCGACGGGTGTCGAGCCCTACCGCCCCGATCGCATCGCCATTACTGGACGGTTGTGCACAGAGGACATCACGGGTCCCAATTTCCCGGTGAAGATTCTCACGATGATCGACACCACCAATGCGATGTTCAACGCCGACCCTGACCTCTACAGGTTCTGCGGACCAGGTGCGTCGACATGCGCCTCGGGCAGTCTCAATGGTTTCGTTGACCGCATGCGCAACCAGCAGAACGTTCGCCTCGGCTTTGCTGGCATCTCCAATGTATCGAAACCCATTACCCCAGTGCCCGCGGCATTGTGCCAACCGCCCCCATGCGATGCACAACAGTTCTTCTCCGGCCGTGATATCGACGGCGGCCTCTTGCAGAGCGCCCTTTCGCTGCCCACGGGCAACCAACGGGACATCTCCAATGCCATATCCCAGGCCGAGAGCTTCATTACTGCCGACATGGCGTCCTCATCGGCGGGTGAAATCCTGCGTAGTCGTTATCTGGTATTTATGCTCCTCGCCGGACCGCCAACAAACTCTGTGGCCACCTCGCAGCTGGTGCAACAGGTCGAGCATCTGCGAGACTTTGTTTACAGCAAAGGAGCGTTGGAGTTTCGCCTGAACATAGGTCTGCTCTATTTTGGCAATCGCAGCATCACTGCGCCACCGACAGGATACGGCTGCCATTTGCCGGAGGGCAGCACGGCCTGCAGTTGCGGGGGATCCTGCGTGGGTGACAACCCCAACTACTGCTCCGCTTGCTGCGCCACCGCAGGCAGTCCGCCGTCGCCCTTTGGCAGCTTGAGCTGGGAGGTCTACAACGAACAAGCGAGTCAGGTTTATTCTGCCCTGTCCTTCGCAGGGGACGGATTGTTTCGTGAGTTCGAATGCCCCGCCGTCATGGAGATCCGCCTCGACGCGGCAGCCACTTCGATCCAGCTGAAACGAAAAGATATCGTCGCCTACAATATCAACGTCAAGCTGGCAATCGACGGCCCGGTCATCGACAGCGATGGTGACGGTTTGGCAGATTATGAGGAAGCACGAGCACAGCCGCACACCAATACCGACAACTGGGACACCGACGGAGATGGGCTCAGCGACCGTCTCGAGTTTCGAGCCTTCCCGCGCCAAGACCCGACCGACAACACCGACCGACCGGCTTCCTGTCCTGATCCAGAGATACTCGGCATCATTCCCGATCAAGACCTCGATCTCCTCAACGACTGCGAAGAGGGACTCTTGCAAACAAGCCCGTCAATTCCCGACACAGACGGCGATGGCTTACCCGACGCGCTCGAATTTATGAGTAGCACCGTGCCAACCTCTGCGGACGACCGTTTGCTCGATTTTGACGGTGATGGCATCGCCAATGCTGAGGAAGTGTTGGCACACACGAACCCGCGGACCAACGATGGCCGCCTGCGAGGAGCAGAGGGTTACCGCACGGAGATCATTGATCTCGGAATCCGCACCGTCTCCGACATGGAGGACACTCGGCAGCTTCGCGCCATCAGCTTCCGTTCTGCATCCAACAACGTCGTTGGTGGAGCGGGCCTGTTGCGGTGGAACTACACCGGCAAGACGATGAGCGCCGACGGCCGCGATGCCTCACCACGCAGCGTCGAGTGGAGCGACGCCAGGTGGCAGATTCCGCCCTATTTCACACCCATCCCCACGGTCATCGACGAGGGAAGCGGAATGTACACTCTGCGCGCTGAGAGCGCGTCGACCGGCGAAATCTTGGAAATCAAGGTATACGTCCACGAAAATTGGCTTCCCGATGAAGACACCGAAGTCTTCCCGTTGATCTCCACCTCCGACCGCAACTGCTACGACGTGCAAATCTCCAACATCAAGCTCCTGCAGACCCGCGAAGCAGAAGACATCATCCACGTCGGCGAGACCCACGAGGAAGGCACCAACCACATCCTGGTGTTCTTCACCCAGGCTCCAGAAGACCGACTCGACTCGCCAGGCATTGCCAAGGTTGCGGTCCTCGATCCTGTGATCTACCGCTGCACGGATCCCAATGACATCGAGTCATGCGCGCGCAATCCTGACTCCGGCTTCCTCGAGATCACCGATGCCGACTTCGCCGCGTCGGTGCCATAGTAGAGACAACCATGAGACAACTCCTCCTACTCCTCTACCTCGGAACCTCGATCGCCTGCGACCCCGGTTCTGAAGAATCTTTCTTGCAGGGCCGATCCCTTCAGCCTTGTCTGCAAAACATACCGGTGTGTCCCGACTTCTTCGCCCGTTGCGAGCTCAACGAGACGACCTACGCCCAAATGCGGTTCCCTGACGACTCACCGTTTCACTTCCTCGTGTCGGCGCTTCCCGAGGAAGAGATCGAAGTGACTCTCTATTTCGTCACCCAAAACGATGTGGGCCTGTCAACCAACATCCTCTGGTACGAGCCCGGGTGCTCCGACGTCTACAAGTGGAAGAGCGAGGGGCTGGACATCTTCGCCGAAGCCGAGGACTCCAATACCTTTGTTCGCAAAGAAAGGGTCTATGAAGGTGGCGACCATCCCATCGAGATCGATTCCGATATGCGCTCCATTGTGGACGTCACCGTCAAAGTGAAGATTCCCGGAACCCGCTAATTCTCCCTGCAGACAGAGTCCCGCCACCGACGCCTAAGCGCGACCTCCAAACCAACGCCCAAGTGTTACTCAAAGAGATGGCGTTTGATGCGCTCGAGCATCGCGCTCCAGCTCTGTTGCCCGACAGCCCGTTGGTAGGCGATCACGTGATGATAGGTCTGCTCCGCGTCTATTGATTTGCGCAAGGAGATCCCCTGCCAGCGATTCAGGCCGTAGTCTGCGATCATGGCGCGCAGGGCGGCGGCGTCCACCAGCTCGTCGTCCTCATCGATGAAAACGAGAGTGGGCACATTGATGCGGTCACGCGCCAACGGCTCGAGCCCCTCCTGCAACGCAAACAGAGCTTCGTAGGCGGCGATCGGTGTCCCAAAGTTCGCTCGGTCGGCCTCGGGTGCGGAGCTCGGCAACACCAGGCCAGGCCAGGCTGACAAGAGTCGCACACCGCTGGCATACCAATGGACACACAGCGCGGGCGCCAAGAGCACCATGGCCTCGAAGCGGGCTCCACCCCCATTGACGAGATCTACGCCAACGAGCGCCCCCAGTGAAAAAGCAACGAAGACCAGAGGCACACCGGTCACATCTGCACGCTCGCGGGTCAAGAGATAGCCGCAACGGGTCTGTCGCCGCCAGGTGTCCGCATCGACCGACGCGAACGTCTGTTGACGGCTGATTGGATCCGAACCATGGCCGATGAGATCCAAACGCATGACGGCAACGCCCATGTTGTTGAGCTCGACAATGAGCTCGTTCATCCGTGAGGGCTCTTGATTGAGGCCGTGCATGACCAAGGCGACAGCCCGCGGCGTCGGGCTCGACGCCTCAAACCAGTGGGTGGCCTGCCACAGCCCGCCACCGTCGAGAGAGCTCTCGCACTCACCGGGCACGAGGACGCTCAGGGCACCCACCAACCACGCCGTCATCATCGCCAGAGTGTCGTGCACGAAGGTGAGGTTTGTCAAATCGACGTCCGTCATGTCAGCTGTGGTGTGCGCAACGCCGGTGACGCCGGCGGCATTGGCCTTGTCGACACTGCCACAACGAGCTATCTAGGATTTGTCTGCCCGGCGTTCAGAGTGCTGAAAGGTCGCCAGGCACGCCAGGGTATTTGACCGAGAACAGGGCTCATGTGAAGGCATCTGTTGGCCAACTCGATCCGTCGTTCAGGCCCAGGCCTCGAAGGAGGATCAACACTATCTACTGGAAACGCCTGCGACTGCGTTTTGCCGCGCGGTGTCTACTCCTGATCGCCGCACTGTCGGGTTGCGGCGTTGGAAAAATTTCGGTGCAGCGTAGCTGTGAAACGAACGCACAATGCCCGAGCGGGTTGTGTGGCGATGGGGCTTGTTTTCCGACGGTCTGCAGCGGCTCGTGCGCTGTCCGCGACGCCGCCACGGGGAACTGCCGACCGAATGCGACGTCGTGTACGGGCAGTTGCGCCACCTGCGTTGGCAGCGGTACGGAGTTCAACTGTTCGGCCGACGTGGCCCTTTGCACAAACACCTGCGACATGTGTAGCGGCTCGGGCACGAGCTTTGGCTGCAGTGCCGACCCAGAATGTAGCATTCCTACCTACTATGTGAGCAACCTCGGTGATGACGCCAATTTGGGCACCACACCGGCCGTCCCTTGGAAAACATTGGCCAGGGTCAATGCCGCAACATTGGCCGCGGGAGATACCGTGCTGCTCAGACGTGGGGAGATATTCACTGAACAGTTGATATCGCCACGATCATCTATCACCTTCGGAGCCTATGGCACGGGCGCCAAACCGGTCATCAGTGGATTCCGAACCGTCACCGGATGGATTGAACAAGCCAATGGGATCTACAGTGCCCCTTGGCCGGCAGATGCGAATTCGGTGACCGTAGACGGTGCTCCTACTCCTATGGGTAGATACCCCAAGACCGAATGGCTTACTTTCGAATCGTTTGTAGGAACAACTTCAATTGCAGATAACCAATTGGTTGACTCCCCAAACTGGACCGGAGCAGAGGTGGTCATTAAGAAGAACAATTGGACTATTGACAGAAACCTAATCACCGAGCACAGAGACGGCACAATCACCTACGCGAGTGGTTCCACGTACAGCCCAGTTTTGGTTAATGGCGTTTTTAGCTATTTTCTACAACGTAGTGCCAATGCCCTCACAGAGTTTGGTGATTGGTATTCTACCGGCGAACATCTGTTCATGTATTTTGGCGCCAACAATCCAAGCGACCACACAATCAAGGCCAGCGTTATCGACAAATTGATCGATATCAGTTATCGAAACAGCAACACATTTAAGGATTTGTCAATTGAGGGTAGTAATAATTTTGGCGTATACATTTATTTGTCAGAAAATATCTTTTTCCAAAACTGCGATTTTACTAACCATGGTGACGTGGCATTCTGGGGTGGTAGTTCAAACATCCTCACGGTGGATGGCTGCACTTTCGACAATACAAACGGGATAGCCATGAATGTCAATGTAAAGACAACGGCAGTAAGGAATTGCCATGTGAACAACTCCGGGATGATTGCTGGTATGGGTAACAAATCGGGTGCCTCGTATTATGGACTGAAGATACGAAGTGCAGATGGAATTATCGAAAATAATGTCATTACAAATAGCGGTTATATACCGATAATTTTTAGCAACAACAATATCAAAATCAGACACAACAAGGTGGACAATTTCTGTAATCTATTGACAGACGGCGCCGGCATTTACACTTACATTGAAACAACCAATCCACCAAGTATGGGGCAGGAGGTATACAACAATATTGTGATGAATGGTGGCGCGAATGGTCTATATTCTGACGGGGTTTCCAATCATGTGTCCTTCTACAACAACACCATCATGAATATGGCTAAAAATGGCATTCATATGAATAATCCAACGAGCAATCTCGTTTATAATAATACATTCTACAACTGCACAAAATTCGGCATGAGTATTCAGAATTTATATCAGGATACAGAATATTGGGTGATGGCTGCTGAAAATTCGCTGTATGGAAACCTAATTGTTCAAGGTTCAAACACACAAGGCATAATGGAGTTGTGTGATGGCCGAACATATTCAATCGGTGGTTTTGGGACAAGTGACAACAATACGTTCATCGTTGAGTCGGACGGGCCCGGACTTTTTAGCGCACTGCACGTGTTGCCGTCATACTCGGTCGTCCCTTATGACCTGACCGACTGGCGTGTGTTTTCGGGGCAGGAGGCCAACTCTACGCTAATTCCCACAACGCTTTCTGATGTTCAGCTTCTGTACAACGATACGTCAGAGGACAAAGTCTTTCCCCTTGATGCGCCAATGACTGACGCCGAGGGTGTTGAATATGAGTCGTCTGTCACACTTGCACCCTTCTCATCGATTGTGTTGTTGGCGTTGTGACGGAAGTGGACCCCGCGACCTGCCTCCGGGCAGGCCACTGTCATGGGGAGACAAACGAGACCGACCTCTGTGATCATTGAGGGCTTGGAACTGTCTTTCTTTGTGTGAACAACCACTCGATGAGACCTGGCTCACGGTAGGCGGGCTCCCATGCTGCATGGTTGACGGCTGGGTACTCGGTATACCGCGGCTCGCCACCGCCTCGGCGGATCGCCTCGATCATTTGGCGGGTCTCAGCGACCGGGACCACGTCGTCGTCGATGCCGTGAAATGCCCAGATGGGCATGTTCACCAGAGTGTTTGCTCTCGTTGGATCACCGCCGCCACAAATCGGCACCGCCGCCGCGAAATCCCCGGGCCAACGCTGAACAGCCTCCCAGGTTCCATATCCCCCCATCGAGACGCCGGTCACGTAGATGCGCTCTGTATCGATGGGAAGCTCTGCCTGCAGTTGATTCAAGAGCTGCCTGGTCAATAGCAGATTGTCCGTAGGCTCCGCCTGCATGACGCTGTGTTCGGTGGACCATCCGTACGTCGCCCAAAGCTCGCCCCGTGGCACAACAGGTGCGACGACGTACATCGGATGTTGCAATGACGCCACGCGCAGGAACTCTGTGATGTGCGCGATGTGCTCGCCGTGCCTCGCCCCACGGGAACCCGCGCTGTGGAGAAACAACAACACGGGATAGGTAACATCCTCCTCGGCTTTCGCAGCCACCTTGACCGGTGCCGCAAAGAAAAAACGCAACTCAGAGCCGTTGTGGACAAACTTTCGTTGCTCGAAGGCCACGATGTTCTTTCCCGCGGCTGTGCTAGCAGTGCTGGTCGCGCTGGTCGCGCTGGTCGCGCTGGCACACAGGCAACTGCGTTCGCACGACGCCGCGACAAGGGCGATTGTGAGCGCCGCAATGATTTCATTGGCGGTTACCGTTGCCATTGCTGTTACTCCATGTCCCCAAGGACTTGGGCGGTGACAAACTGTCGGTCGATCAGGTGCCGATACAATCCCAACGGCTCTTGCATCAACGTCAGGTGGGGGCCGGCCTGCACAACCCGACCGCGGTCGAGGACCACCACACGATCAGCCCCCATCACAGTGGAGAGCCGATGCGCGATGATCAGCGTTGTGCGTCCATGCATCAAACGCTCCAGTGCTTCGCGCACCAAGAACTCGCTCTCGGCGTCCAACGCTGAGGTGGCTTCGTCGAGGATGAGAATCTGCGGATCCTTGATTACCGCGCGAGCAATCGCAATTCGCTGCTTCTGGCCACCTGAGAGTTGTATTCCGCGTTCCCCAACCAACGTCTCATATGCGTCGGGAAAATCGCGGATGAAGTCGCGCGCATTGGCGGCCGTCGCTGCCGCCTCGACCTCTGCATCTGTTGCCCCAGGCCGACCATAACGAATGTTATCGGCCACACTTGTCGACAGGAGAATCGGTTCCTGGGCGACTGTGCCGATTTGTTCCCTCAACCAGGTTGCGTCCAGGTCGCGCACATCATGACCATCGATGGTGACTCGACCAAGGTTTGGGTCGTAGAAACGCGGAATGAGTGTCGCGATGGTCGACTTGCCTCCACCGGACGGCCCCACCAACGCAACGACCTCGCCATGTTGGACGCGCAAGTCGATGTTCTCCAAGACGGTGACATCCGGGCGCGATGGGTAGGCAAAGGTGACGCCGCACAAATGGATGTCGCCACGAATCTCCGATAGACGCAGGCCACCGGTGGCCTCCATCTCAGGGACTCGGTCTAACAACTGAAAGACGCGCTCCCCAGCTCCGGCCGCACGCATGAAATCGGCCCAAAGACTTCCGAGCGCTCCAAGGGACATCGTCAAAAGCAGGGTATAGAGGATGAAGGAGGTGAGATCGCCGACACTCATGGCGCCGTCGAGGACCAGTCGGCCGCCATACCACAAAACCACTGCGATTGCCCCGTATCCGGCAAACGACACCGCTCCTGAAAAGACGGCGACGTGGAGCACCCGACGCTTGGCTGTTTGGAACGAGTCCTCGATCGCCGCGACATAACGCTTGGACTCGGCGTCCTCACGAGCAAAAGCACGCACCGTGCGAATACCCGAAATCGTTTCTTCCGCCACCTCACCAGCTCGCGCCAGGGCGTCCTGAAACGCGCGGGAAAATTTACGCAAACGCCGTCCGATCACGAGGGAAGAAATCACCACTGCCGGCACAACGGAGAGCATGATCACGGTGAGAACGGGCGAGGTGTAGAAAAGCAATGCAGTCCCGCCAACCGCCGTCGCCCCATGCCGCAACACCATCGAAATATTCACACTGACAGTGTTCTGCAGCGTGGTGGTATCTGATGCCAGACGATTGGTGAGCTCCCCGGTACGCGTTTTGTCAAAGAACGCCACTTCCTGCCGCAGGATGGCGCGGTAGAGCCCTTCTCGCAGATGCGAGACAATTCGCTCACCGACAACAGTAAAGAGATAGTGCCGTAGGGCGGTGGCAACACCCTGAACCAAAAAGATTGCAACCATGGCCACCGCAGCCTCATCCACAGCAGCAGCTCCACCCCCACCCAAGGCCTGATCAATGATCACCCGAATTGCCTGCGGATAGGCGAGTCCCATGACGCTGCCAATCAACAAGAAGAGCATACCCACCGCGAGTGGTCGCCAATGGGGCCGCGCCAATCCGGCAAGATGCCGCAAGAGCGTTTTCACCTCTGCGCGGGTCACCTTCGGTGTGAGGTTCGAGTCCGGCGTCATGTTCGTCACTGCCAATGTAAGCTAGTTCGCCAACGCCATGACCTCAAGGTCCACAGAGCCTTGGGGTTCGACAAAATATCCAGCGGTTGGGCATTTGCCACCATTGGATGGCGGCGCTAGAATCACCCCATGTTCTGCACCCAGAGCTGCCGCAGCTATCTCATCGCTCTCGCATCCTTCGTGGCGCTGTCCTTCGCAACTGAAGCGCGTGCCAAGAAGAGGAGCGTCAACCATACCGTCGCGGTTTTTCTGGTGGCCAACGGCACTCCCAGTCACAAATTGTTGGGTGCCCTCGCCGCTGACCTCACCAAGCCGCAGAATTCAACCAAGATTATTTCGGGAAAGCAGCTGCGCAAGGTACTGCAAAAAAAACCCGACGCTGCTATCGTCACATGTGGTTCCGATATCGGTTGCATCGCCAAGCTCGGCGGCAAAGCCCGTGCGAGCTTCGTACTCTATGCTACGGTTGCGTCCTCCCCTGGTGGCATCCAAGCGCAATTCTTGATGGTTGACGTCGCATCCCAGCAATTGGCCGACAAAGTCACCGTCGAGATCACTTCGGTCGCTGATCTGACCCGACAGATGCAAAAGCTCAGGCCCAGACTGTTTATGGAATCGAGCTCGGCCAGTGAGAGCGAGACCGAGGAGATCCCCCTCGATATGGTGTTGGAGGATCCAGAACCGCAGCCAGTTGTTGCAAAACAAACAAAACTTGCGGCCAACTCATCGGATGACGAGCTACCACTCGAATTCGCGCTCGAACCTGGCGAGACGACCGTCACAACCGAGGCCGAGACCACTGCAATTTCTGCGTTGTCCGGCGACTTTGCCCCTGCTCCAGTCGAGGAAACACCATCCCGATCGCCGTTTTTCACCTACATTGGAATTGGCGTGGCCGGGCTCGGCGTGGCCGCCTTGGGCACCGGGTGTTACTTCAGCCTTGAGGCACAGTCCAAGGGCAATGAAGCCGACTCCGCCAAACGCGGACCGGGCGGTGATGCACAGACGGACGTCTATGGGCTCTACCAGGAATCGTGGGATGCCACCGACATGTCCTACATTTTTTACGGCGTCGGCGGAGGACTTGCGGCACTTGGTGCCGGACTCATCATGCTCGACTTGATATGGCTCGATGGTGGCAATCAACCGAAGACTTCGGTGAATGTCGGGCCCAATGGAGCGTCCGCGTCCCTAACCTGGTCCTGGTAGCGTGACGGGCTTTGCGGCCTCACCGAAGAGTTGCTAGTCGTCCTCGCCAATGCCAACGAGATCATCAATCTGATAGATCTCCACGTGATGGCATTTCTCGCACACGAACTTCCGCACCTCAACACCACCAAATGAACGATGGAACGTCTCGTCCTTCCAATCACGACTGGTCGCGCCCTGTTCAATGTGCGCCTGCGAACGCATGTAGCTCGCACACTTGGGACAAATCTCGAGGTGTTTGAGATTCTTTTCAACCATGGCCTCTCCAGAGTGTCGCCACAAAAACGTCAGTCACTGGTCTATCCCCGCCAGGGCAAGACTCGCAGCCGCACGCACCTCGACGTCTGAATCGGCCGCCAAGATTTCCAATCCCCGCTCCGCCAATCGTTCACCATGGCGTTGCAAACGACTCACCAAGATGGTGATGGCATCGAGTTTGTACGAAACAGGTGCGTCTGCCAAGGCGACCTCGGGATCGTGCTCGAGCAGCCAATCGCGGGCGGTCCAGCCCACCTCGGGATCCCCATCGTTGACAAAAGCCGACAATGCGCTGGTGCAGCCGACAGCGCCCCGCACCAGACATCTAGCACGCGACGCATGCAGAGCTTCGACTCGCACTCTGGCGCTGACGTCATGGCCGAGAAGCCATATGGCGGCGGCGACCTGCGACCCTTGCAGCTCCGGCAATATCTGAGCCACTCGCTCGCGAACATCGACTCGAGAATCTGTCACGGCAGCTAATGCCATGTGCGTGAGAGAAGACCATCGCGCCTCGGCAGTTCGTCTCAGCACCTCGAGGGCGACCCCCGTCTCGGTCCCTACGTTCATGCCTGCGCCAACCAGCTCATCGGCGATAAACATGCGGGCAGCCGGCACCTCCGTCGAGGCCGCAACGAAGAACTCCTCGTTCCCACTCTCGACCAGAGCCCATGCCGTGCCCTTGGGGTCTCCACACAAAGCGCGAACCTCACCCTTTGCCACTTGCACGGCGACGGTCGGATGACTCGAGGGTGAGCGAAACAATCCTGCACTGCCGCCAAACAGAATGCCACTGGGCCCGCTGACAATGTGCTCCGGTGTGATTGGCAGGTGACCCACCGACTCGCACTGTTTCGGTGCAGCGCATTGCAGCACCTCATCACCCAACACGATCCGCGCCTCCGCACCAATATGCAAGGCCTTGGCCAGCCCGCAGCGCCTCAGTCGGGCAGACTCAATGTTACCCGTGTCGACATCAATACGCACCAACGCTCCGTGGCAAGCGAGCCAGATGTATTGCCCATGTCCCCCGAGGATCTTCACCTGTCCCGACTTGCCGACAATCCCAGGAATCTCGAGAGTCTTGGACTCGTCTCCACGCCGAAGCTGCCACTTGTCAGACACCAACAACTCAAACTGACCGCTATCGGTGTTGCCTGCGATGATCTGCAAGGCGGCACCTGTTGCGTCAACGACGGGCACTCCGGCAAGCAGCTGGACCTGTCTCGACCCGACCTCAACCCCGATCCCATCCATCTGCACGAGGAGCCCGCCCGTCTCGGCTACACACCTGCCAGAATGGACGGCGAGAAAGATGCCGATGAGCAGTGTCGTAACCATTACCGCGTCTCCCGAATCGCCTCCACGAGACTTGCAACCTCAGCGTACGGATCACTGCCGTTGGCAACCCGCTGTCGCGCCGCGTCCAACGCCAGACCCAGCTTCGTTTTGCCCTCATCAACCAATGCCGAGTCCAACATGCGCTCGAAAACCTCACTCACCTGCATGGACATTCGCAGAGCACCCGCCGGACCCTCGAGAAATTCCCGATGACGCTCGATTGCCTCGAGCAACTCCGTGATGCCCTCCCCGCGCGAGGCCACCGAGCGCAACACCGGGGTCTCCCACTCTGATCGCGGTGGAACCATAGTGAAAACCTGTTGCAGGCTGTTCTCCAGCTCGTACACCCCATCTCGGTCTGCCTTGTTGATGAGAAAGATGTCGGCGATCTCCAACAGACCCGCCTTGATCGCCTGGACATCGTCGCCAAGTCCGGGGACCATGACCACGACCGTTGTGTGTGCGAGACGCGCCACATCGACCTCGTCCTGCCCAACGCCGACAGTCTCCAAAAGGATCGCCTCAAAACCCGCGGCGTCGAGCACCCTGGTGGAGTCAAATGCCGCGCGCGACAGACCGCCCAGGGCACCTCGCGTTGCCAAAGAGCGAATGAAGACACCATCATCAGTGGCATGGCGGTTCATGCGAATGCGATCGCCCAAAATGGCACCGCCGGAGAATGGACTCGACGGATCGACGGCCAGAACCGCGACCCTGCGCCCTTGCTTGCGCAACGCGGTGATGAGCCCATCGACGACAGTCGATTTTCCTGCGCCGGGGTTGCCTGTGATACCAATGACGTGCGCGGCTCGACGATGACCATGCAATCGCGAGGCGAACTCACGCCCGACCCTTGGGTGGTCGTCGACCCATCGCAACGCTCGCGCAATCGCGCGCCTCTCACCCGCGACGACGCGAGCAGCCAAGCCATCCAAGTCCAACGGTTGCAACATCTAGCCCATAACCCCCCGCAGTGTGGTTTGGGCAACGAGCGTCCGCTGTTCGTTGCGGGGCATGCCCACCGTCGCGATAACCTGAGCGTCGCGATAGAGCAACTCGGGGAGGAAATCGCGGGTGTAGCCAAATCCACCATGGATCTGCACTGCCTGGTCTGCCGCAAACTTGGCTGCATCACCCGCTAGGTTTTTGGCCATCGCCGCCTCCGTTGAAAATGGCGCGCCGCTCGCAGCCAGAGAAGCTGCACGCGCGACCAGCATAGCTGCGGCACCGGCCTTCGTCGCTGCGTCCGCGAGTTTCCACTGTATTCCCTGGAATTCCGCGATCGGTCTACCAAATTGTTTGCGCTCTTCGGCGTAGGCCGACGCCACTTCGACGGCATGATGGGCAATGCCCACTCCGAGGGATGCGAGAGCTACCTCCACCATAGGCTCTTCCGCCCACGCACCGACGGCCACGAGACGTTGCTCATCGGCGAGCCACTGCTTGTCGAAGTGCCAATCGGCGAAACCCAGAGCGCACATCCCGAGCGGCGCATCCGATGCCGTTACGGAGAACATCCCTTTCTTCACAACAAACGCTGTGGGACCGGTGTCAGTCATGGCAGAGATCACCGCAACCTCAGCAAGCTGCCCCAAGGGCACCTGGGCCTTCGTGCCCGAAACAATCCAACCTCCGCCGTTGTGGGTTGCACTCAACTCTGGCGCACCCCCTACAGCGGCGGTCCCCAGGATCTCGCCCTGAGCCAAAGCGCGCAGCAGATCTTTCTTCTGCGCAGCCGTACCATGTGTCTCTATTGCCCCCGCACATCGAGCCACGTGTGCCACCACGCCGAGGGCGAGAGCTGCGTCGCCGCGGGCGAGCTCCTCCACCACGATGCACAACTCGGGTAAGCCCAGGCCCGCGCCGTCCCATTCCTCGGAAACGGTGACCCCCAACAGACCCATTTCCACGAGCTCGGCAAACACCTCGTCGGGGATCCTGCTCTCCTCCTCCCACTTTCTGGCACGTGGGATCACGCGGTCAGCAACGAACCGCGCAACCGTCTCCTGCAACATGACCTGGTCCGAGCTCAACGAGAAGTCCAAGATAGCCTCCACCGAAAATCTGTTGCCCCGGCAATAACCGATCCGCCTTTGAACCACAACGGTGATGGGCCCAGCGGAGTTGTCACCGCAGGTGTTGCCAGCATTCATGCCACCAGATCACGGCGGGCGAGCCTGTACAAGCCCCTACCTCCCAATTACTCCCAATTGTCCGTCCCAAATTCTGCTGTCCTTCTCTTCCTGTCTGTGTACGAGCGCTGTATAGGGGCTGCGAACGGCCAAGGGCCGCAATCGACCCGAGTTGGGGAGTGCGCCAGGAGCGAGGAGACAAACCATGTGGACGAAGTTACCCACAATCATCGCGATCTCGTTGTCGTTGTCCGTGTTGGTAGGATGCAACAACGAGGAACCCGCGCCGATAACCTGCAGCGGTGACGTAACTCCCATCGGCGAAAACTTCTTTGCCGACATCTCCGACTCGAGCGGCATTCGCGGCGAGAACTTCGATCCCGCTCCCGCCATCACCATCACCATCAACGACCACAGTGCCGTCGGCTTCGTCGATATCAACGGGGACGGCTATGACGACATCATCGCCCACAACCTTTGGCCCAATATCGCTCCCGATTGGAATGGGCAAAAACCTCTCGAGCATTTGGTGTTTCGCAACAACGGCGACAAGACTTTCACCAACGTTACCGATCTCTCGGGTTTGCGCGACGTCGACGCCGCCTTCTTTGCCTATGGCGACATCGACAACGATGGCGACACCGATATTTTTGCTGGCTTTCCTCTCCAGACAGTCGGCCATCGCAACTCCGTATGGCTCAACGACGGAAAGGGTGTGTTTGTACAAAAGGCTGGCTCGTCTCCCGGCTCAGGAGCCTATGCGGCGTCCGGTATTCTCGCCGATTTTGATGGCGATGCTGTCTTGGACCTCTTCATTGGCAACGGACACACCCTCGCCGCCGTCCCCGACGACTTCTACCTCGGCAATGGTGACGGCACCTTCACCAATGCCAACGGCCGTCTCTTGGGTCTGAGTGCCTCCATCACCGATGGGTCCGTCGCCTGCGATTACGACAACGACAATGATCTGGATATCTTTGTTTCCACCTATGGTGTCAGTTACGAGAATGGCCACAACATCCTCTGGGAAAACGACGGCCAAGGAAACTTCACCAATGTCGCCGAGGCGCGTGGCTTCGCCTATCAGAAGACCGGCAACTACTACCTCGAAACCACGGGCTACGGTGAGGACGACGAGCAGCCTGCCTCCGGATCCTACGTCGGCTCCAACGGCTTCGGCATCGACTGCGCCGACGTCAACAACGACGGCTTCCTCGACGTCGTCGTCTCGGCCATCTCACACCCCGACAGCAACAACCTCTCAACCAAGTGGTCGGACCCCACCGTGCTTTTGATCAATCAAGGGCCCAACGGCAACTTTGGCTTCATCAATCAGTTTCTGGAACGCGGCCTAATTTTCAACGAAGGCGACAGCGACGCGAGCTTTGCCGACTTCGACAATGACGGGCGTCTCGATATCGCATTGTCCCGCAGCAAGAAGTACGAAGGCCATTACAGCAAGAATGAGAACAAGGGTTACTTCGGCTTGTTTCATCAGCTCTACAACGCTTTCGAAAGCGTCGGCCTCATTAGCGGCATCAACGATCCCGATGACACAGTGCTCTGTCGCATGGGAGATGCCCAAAGTCACGCTTGGGCCGACATCGACCTCGACGGTGATCTCGATCTCCTCGCCGGCGGGCGCAACGACGAATGTCCGGGACTCGTCGGTCGCCCCAACTTCCTGTTTGAGAATCTCATCGGTTCGAAGAATCCGTGGGTCGCCTACAAACTCCGCGGCGACGGTGTTCACGTCCCCCGGGACGCTACCGGTGCTCGAGTGGTCCTTACCTTTGACGACGGCGAAGAGATCCTCACCCGCGAGGTGAAGACCAATCAAGGCAACTGGAATCCCTCAGACACCCGCACACTCTACTTCGGACTCGGCGCACGGGACATCTGTGGTGCCAAGGGTGAAGTCACGTGGCCCGACGGCACCCGCGTAAAGCTGAGTGCCGCAGCGCTCAAGCCTCGCAAGATCCACGAGTTGCGTTATTAACCCGACACCCGCGAGCTCCCCACGGCGGTTCGCTCGCGCTGCTCCGGTCGTTCCACAACCGTTCAGCTTTGAGTCGGTATTGCGCTGCCGAGCAAGTGCGGCATCCGCCCATCGGCCGAATGCACAGAAAACGCCATGCCCATACCACCCGGCTTGCACGAGAAACGCACGGTTGACGGCAGAAGCAGCGGTCGTTTGAAGTTGGCCTCGACCCGCAGTGGATAACTGGGCAAGTCGTCGCCTAGGGCCGCGAGGCAACGCGCCAAGGTCCACAACCCGTGGGCGATGGCGCGAGGAAAACCAAAGAGTTTGGCCGTCGGGCCAAAGAGGTGGATGGGATTGTAGTCGCCTGAGACTCGCGCATACTGTCGCCCCATGCTTTTTGGCACCTTCCAGTCTTCCACCCGCGTATCAACGGATAACGGCTCCGTTTGACCGCTACGGCCTCGATTAGGTGGGGTTGTTGATTTGTGCCGCTCGCGCACCAAGATCGTGTTGACGCAGGTCCACACCCGCGTTCCCGCGACGTCGACCGTGGTGGTCAGATCGAGCTCGACGCCACGTTTGACTGGGCGATGACCGTCGACCCAAGAACACAAATCCAAAGACTCCTCTGCCCCAAGCGCTCGAGTGGCTTCGATGGTGCTGCCTATGTGAACCATCCCCAGGGGGGAGAGTGGAAACTGTTGGGTCAACATGAGCTCGACGTTGACACAGGCACCCAACACCATTGGGTAGCTCAACGGCAGCACATCCGTAGCGAAACCACACAACCGACAATACGCGTCGAGCTTGCGGCGCTCCACCACGACACCGCCGAGGTGTACTTCAATGCGCGGCACCTCTCCGTCGGGTGTCAAACCCGCCTTGCGGGTCAGGAGCATGCGGCCATAGGCGCGAGCCAGTGAGGGCACCCTGTCGAGCTCGATTCGAATGGCTGACATTCGTTCTACCCCCCCGTGAGTTGCGTCCTGAGTTGGGCAATCTCGGCATGCTCGTCAGCAAGTGCAGCCTCAGCCTCCTCGATTTCTTCGATGCTCATCTCGCCCGTTTCACGGGCACGGACAAGCTTGGTGTGCCATTTGTCCAAGACCTGTTCCCGACTGTCGAGCTCTTCGAGCTTCCGTGCGACCTCGTCGTACGCAGTCACCGCCAGCGTGCTTGCGGCTGGTACACCTGCAGACGAAGCCCCATCGAGCTTGTGGAATTGCTCCGCCACCCATTGCTGATCTCGATCAATAGATTGCCGCAGAGCATCCAGATCAGCCCGCTCCGCATTTTGGGCGTCCTGGGCCGATTGCAGCGCATTCTCTTTGTCATTGACCTCGATCTGCAACACGGCCAAGCGGTCGAGCTCAGATTGACACAACAGCAGTTTGTCGTCGACTTCACGTTGTTTCGCGTCGAGAGACGCCTGGGACGCATCGATTTGCGTGCGCAGCTCGATCAGCATCTCGCGCTCTGCAACAAGATTCTTCTGCTCCGCTTCAAGTTCTTGCCGAGTCATATCGAGATCGGCAAGATTCTGTCGCAGAGTCTCTTGCTGCAAAATTAGCTCCGTTTCACGGATCTCAAAGGCAGCTTGCATCTCCTCCACGCGGGATCGCGTGGCGACGAAGTTGGTCTCCCGCTCTAGCAACGCCTCAGTCCTCTGCTCGAGGGCCACGGCCATCTCCTCGAGCTCGGCACTCTTCCCTGCCGAAGCGACTTCCCTCTCCGCCAATTGTTTCGCTTGACGCTCGAGATCTGATGCTTGGACCTCTAGCTCAGCCGCGGTCTGCTCGACGCGAGCAACGTTCTCGCTGAGCGCCCTCTCTTTGTCTGCTACCGTGGTAGCGCGTCGGTCGAGTTCTGATTGGACTGCCTCAAGCTCCGCCTCACGAGCGGCAATGGTCATCTCCCTCTCATCGAGACCACTTTGCCTGACGGTCAATTGCTGGTCCAGAGTTTCAACCTCCTGGTGCAAGGCGATCGTAATCCGTTGCTGCTGCTCGAGCTGTTCGGTCTCACTGGCGATTTCGCCCGCTCGGGCCTCTATCTCACTGCCTCGACTCTCCAATTCTCGCATTCCAGCCGCGACGGTCGCCTCACGCTGCGCGAGATCCGCTGTGAGAGCCTCCTCTCGCTCTTGGTGCTCGATCACTCGGTTCGCGTACGCCAGCTCCCGTTCCTCTTGCTGCTTCTGGCGTTCTTCGAGCGCCGACTCTCTGTCGCCGAGCACAAGGTCTCTGGCCTCCAATTCGCCCTGGCGCTGATTCAATGCCAACGTGCGCTCTTCGACCTCCGCTGCTCTTTCGTCGAGGGCCGTCGAAACCTCGCACTCCCGTTTGGCGAGAACTTCCTCTGTTGCACGGATCTTCTCAGCAAGTGCGGCCTCCGTAACGCGCGTATTCTCATCCAAAGCCGACTCGAGCGCACACTCTCTTTTCTTGTGTGCAAGG
>Ga0156400_1048_pt1 | contig 35802 bp, 24 predicted proteins | sample RifOxyA3_FD_108044 | JGI IMG/M metagenome (GOLD analysis project Ga0156400, IMG submission 108044) | Deltaproteobacteria bacterium RIFOXYA12_FULL_58_15
CATTGCAGCCTCCCTATACTGAACACCATATCAGTACCGGCTGACTGTTTGTGCGCTTTCCGGATAAGACATTGCAGCCTCCCTATACTGAACACCATATCAGTACCGGCTGACTGTTTGTGCGCTTTCCGGATAAGAAGGAATGTCCTCATTCTTATCCGGCTGGGATTCGCGCACCAACCACGAATTTCATTCGATAAATGAAGACAGAACAGCCGCAGGATTGGTTCCTTGGCGATTGCTTTTCCACAGTCTGCACGGGCGTGATTGAGATGACGTTTGAACTGAACGGCCTGAGTGCAAATTCCAACGGCGTCATCTCGGACGAGGCCAAGGGGGCCGACGACCAAGAAGGTGCCAAGGTCAAAGAGAACTCGGGAAAGAAAGAAAAGACCGAGAAAGCCAAGAAGAAGCCGCTCTTTGGCAATGATGGTGAAGATGTCAGCTTCATAACTCCCATTGCCAGCAGGAAGTTTGCGTTCGAGACGGGACGGACGCATTTTCGCGAGCCCATGGAGGGCGTTCTGCGCAAACCCGGCGTGCCCATCCTCAACGACGATGGCACCCTCAATGCCGCAGGCTGTCTTCAGGCGAGTGACTTTGTCCAGGATCTCGCCAACTGCTACTTCATTTCGACCTTGCATGCGATTGCCGAGAGTCATCCTGGTTGGCTCGAAAGCATGGTCCAAGATCATGGCGACGGCACCTACACGGTTGACTTCAGCGTTCGCGTGCCACTGCTCAGCCGGTTCTTCGGTGGCGTCAACCACAGTGAGACCGTCAACGCGAGCTTCCCCGGCTCAACAGTGAAATCCAAGATCGACAGCCACCTGTTGGCGCAAATTATCGAGAAGGCCTATGCCCGGTGGATGGGGAGCTATGACGAACTCGAATGGGGGATTCCGTATTTCAGCATGACCCACATCACCGGGGCCCGCTCGACCTTCATCTTCGTGCACAAGAAACGAGAGGAGGCCCTCTATCGGCAGATCCAACATGGAATCGAGCGCGGCTTTCCCATGGTGGCCGGCACTCTCGATATCCTCGACTATCCAGGCATCGTCGATCTCATCGAGAAGCGTGCGATCAAGATCAACGCAAGGCGCACCGAAGATGGCGATGAAGAAATCCCCACCGATTGCAGGCACGACAAAGACTTTGATCCCAAAGGGTTGGTGGCCAATTTTCTCCACAGCATCGCGTCGGACGCCAACCGCATCAAAGACCAACATTGTTTTTCCGTGGTGGCTGTCAACGAGATCGAAGAGGACGGCGAGCTGAAGCGAACCATCACCCTGAGAAATCCCCGCTTTCCATCGGACAGCGATCTGGTCACCTTGACCTTCGCCGATTTCCAGAAGCAATTCTTCCACCTAACCATCAATCACGCCAAGGACAACCTGCGACGAGAAGCTGTACGCACGCTAAGACGCACCGAGCGCGAGCAGGACAAGCAGAATTCCAAGGACTTGAACGTTGCATCGCCGCGGACCTTCTCGACAGAAACAAAGCAAGCGCACGAAGAGCCAAAGCGCAAAAGCATCAAGCGTGTCCAAATGACCCATGCCGAGTTGGAGAAGACAGCCACCTGAAACCTGTCGTGTTGTGATCTTTGTTCCTGACACTTCCGTCGATGCATTGCGAGAAGGTGAAGAGATGCAGGTTGTGGGGCGGATCGATATGGTAAGGGTCGACATAGAGCATGCCATGGCCCACGGCGACGTCTCCGGAGAAATTGGCGGTGCGACTGCCAAAGACGAGACTACGGGAAATGCTCACCGCGCTCCCTTGGGATGTGAAACGTCACACCACAAGTCTCAGAAGAAGCGGTAGACGGAGGTACAATCCCCGCTGCTGTCCGCGAAGGTGCAGGTCGCCCACACGTTCTCACGTGCGGGAACCTAGGAATAGCAGGTCCGGTCGATGATAACTCTCTTGAGGCCGTCGGAGAGGTCATTGAAGTAGGCGCAATACCCGGCGACGCGGACCAGCAGGTACGGGTGCTTCTCGGGGTGCTGATACGCATCCAGCAACATCTCCCGACTGATGACGTTGGGCTGGAACTGCATGCCGCCCTTGGCGAAGTAGGCCCTGACAATGCCCGCAAGGTTTTTCACTCCGTCTGCCCCCTGGAAGAGGGCGGAGTCGATGGTGAAGGTGACAGTGGTGCCATTGGGAGCGAAGGACCGGAAATCGACCCCGGTCACGGAGTTCAGGGACGAGAGCAGATCGGCCTGCTTCATGCCGAAGTGGGGCGTGAGGCTGTTGGCCAAGGGGACACCGCGCAGCCTCCCCGACGGCAGGGACGGGGTCTGCAAACCGTACATGATGTTGGCGTTCAGGGCATAGTACCCTGCGGCGTAGATGCCCTCGCGGGGGCAGTTCTCCACCGCGTTCAGGGCGTTCACGTAGATCTGCAGCGTCCGGTTCATCCACTCCTGGGGTTCTCGGGACGCGTCGTTGCCGAACTTCGGCACTGCGAGGAGCTCCGCCCGGATCTGCTGGTTTCGCACGCCCGCGAAATCTTGCTCCATCGCCCCAAGGACCTCCTCGATGGTGTAGCGCCGCTTGTTGAAGACGACCTCATCCAGCGCATGAAGTGACTCGGCGACGTCGGTGATCCCAACTGCCTGGACGCCGCTGCTGTTGAGCATCGTGCCACCCTCGTAGACATCCTTGCCGCTCTCGATGCAACCGGTGAAGAGCGATGAGGCCAACGGCGTGGTGAAGTGCTCGCGCAACACCTGTTCGATCCGCTGATGGTCGGCGAGCACAGAGGCCGCCAGTCGGTTCAGACGCGCCTGGTAACGGTCGAGCAAATCCGCCATCGTCACCGGCGGATTGTAGGCGGGGGCGCTCCGCCTCTTTTTGGACAGCTCGCGGGCCCGCCGGTACGCCCTCGACACGAACCCGGAGACGCGGTCGTCGCCACTGCAGTAGTACTCGACACACCTCGTCAGGAGCTTCTCGACCTGATCGACGAAACCCAAGTTCCAAAGGTCGTGCTCCTCGCCCTTCAAGGCCTGCAGCAGGGGAAGGACCACGTTCATGTTGGCGCAGTCCGTGTTGCCGAAGTGGTCGTCCGACGCGTTGGGCTCCACGCATCCGACTATGGCGTAGTTTCTCGCGTCCTCCGGGGTCGTCGGATAGTGCCGCTGCAACATGTCGATGTAGACGTCGTCGTTGTACAAGGCGGGCATTGGCGCCCCGTTGAGGTACACCTCGGCAAGACGCTCGACGTACTCGGGCGAGCTGTCCTTGTGGATCCGCGCTGTCATGTTGACGGCCAGGGGCTGCAGCTCACATACGTCCAGCAGCATGTAGGTCACGTCGTTGGTGGCGTCTCGGCCGTCCTTCCCGAGGCCCCCCGCCGTTACTGTCTGGTCCGTGGACTGGGTCTCGAAGAGCCTGCCGATTCTCAAGATGCTGTCGCCGTCGCTCACCAGGATGGCCTCATCCATCTTGAGGATGAAGAGCGCGAGCAACTCTGCCGCCTTCTCGTAGGTGAGGGTCCCCGACGCTTTGTCCTGTGCGTAGTAGGGATACAGAATCTGGTCCAGCCTTCCGAGGGACACAGCGTTCTCGTAGGACTCGATGCAGAGCGCAATCTGCAAGAAGAGCATGCTCTGCAGCGCCTCGTGAAAGGTCCGCGCCGGGTATTTCGGCACCCACGCGCAGACCGCGGCGCTGTCCTCCAGCTCTTGTCGCCGTGTGGGGTTCGGCTCGCTCGCAGCCAGGCACGCAAGATGGTCCGAGTACCTCTCTGCGAAGACCTCGAGGCCCTCCAGGGCGATGATGGCACCACGGTAGAAGTCCTGACCGTTCTCGGGCCTCGCGCGCTTCGCAGTCCGGATCTCCGCAATCATGCCAGTGGTTCCGAGCTGGAGGAGACGCTCGAAGTTCACAACGAAGTGCGCGATCGCCGCCAGGTTGTTGTTGAACCCGACCTTCATCTCGGCGCAGCGTGCAAGCGCAAGCATAAGGTCCTTGGGTGTCGGGTACACCTTCGTCAGCAGGCAGTGCTTCGCCCAGAATGGAAAGATCTCGGAGTAGAAAGCGAGCTTGTCTTTGAAGGAACACTTGAACGACACCGGCGTCTGCCGATCGATCTGGTGAAGCAGCGAGATCAAGAGGACACCGAAGTGTTCCTCCCATACCTGGCAACCCACCCGCTTCGCCGTGAAGTTGCCGACAAGCAGCTCGTGCGGATAGACGATGGCTTCTTTGTGCGCGAGCACGTATGCGAGGCGCTCCGCCCGATGGATGGGCGTCGGCTTCGCGAATCCGTGCTTGCGATAGTACCTGGTCTTCAGTCGCGACGCCTCGAAGCAGAGGTGATAGTCGCTCTGCCGGATGGCATCCCGGATGTCGTAGACACGCCGGGTGAAAACCACATGGTGGCGGCGCGAGTCCAGCTCGACGCAATCCGCCGTAATGCCAAGGGCTTTGAACCGCGCTATCCCGGCCCTGACCGCCTCGAGGCTCTGCGCAGGGGTAATGCGCAGCGAAGAGCGAGAGCGACCCAGACGTCGAGCCTTGTCCTCATGCATGCTGTGGTACTTCAGCAACTCGATCGAATGACAGTCGAGCGCGCGCAGGATTTCCGCTGCGGCTCGGATGGAGGGGTCGGAATCGTTGTACCCCGGTACGATCACCATGCGGAATCGGAGGTTTGCCTTCAGCGTGACGAGGCGCTCGAGGTTGCTCCGGATCAACGTGCCGTCCTGCTTGGTGAGTTCCCGGTGCAGTGCGTCGTCACCGACAACTTTGAGGTCGACCAAGAAGAGGTCCACGTACGGCGCGACCTTGGCGACGGTGCACTCCGGGGCGTGCAGGGAGGTCTCTACCGCTATGTGGAGGTCCTTTGCCTTCAACGCCCGCAGCAGACGCACCAGACTCCGGGGGTCTTGGGTGAGGGGCTCACCGCCGCTTAGGGTGACGCCCCCACCGGTACTCCGGTAGTAATCCCGATCCCGCGCCACCACTTCCAAGATCTCTTCGATCGAATCGCCTTGCTCGGCCGCGGATGTTGTCTTGTTCTCCAACGCCTCGGGGTTCTGACACCATAGGCACCTCAAGTTGCATCCCCGGAAGAAGATGGTGGTACGAACTCCAGGGCCGTCGTGTACACAAGTGCGCTGGATCTTCAGCACTCTGAGCCGATCAGACGACCGGGGTTGAGTCTGGCGGCTCCCGAGCTCAGGTCCTCGCTCTGTTGCCGGTGATGGCGCGGGCGCGGTAACCATGTGTTCCCTCGTTTCTGCGCGTGGCCTAACATGTACTTGAAGTACATGTTGTTGGCGATTGTCAATCACGCTCCATGTCCGCAATCCATCACCACCTGAACGTTCCGCTCTCAACCCTCCCTTCGGTAACATCTATTGCGACGCAACGCGTTGCCGCGAGCCGCTTCATTTCAGTTTGGCGACATCTATGTCGAGCGTCTTCGCCCGCTTGCGCCACTGCTCACGCGCCAGCTCCTGCATGTCGCGCACTTCATCCGCCTCGTCGACGATCTCGAGACCGAGCAATGTCTCGATCACATCCTCCATGCTGACGATGCCATCGGTACCACCCCACTCGTCGACGACGAGCGCAAGATGCTCCCGGGCGTCGAGGAGCGCATCGAAAAGGTGAGGCACCGACATGAGGTTTGGCACAATGATCAGGTTCCGCTTGATCTCGGACAGACGCAGAGAGAGCCGGTCCTCACTCGCCTGCAGCAGAACCTCGTCTTTCAGCACGTATCCCTTGATGTCGTCGATGTTCTCTTCGTACACCGGGATGCGAGAGAAACGCGTGCTGTCCTCTTCCCCGAGCATCTCCTCGATCGTGAGACGTTGCGGCAGTGCATACATCACCGTGCGTGGCGTCATGATGTCCGACACGTGAAGAGTACGAAAGCGCAATAGACTCTTCAGGATGCGGATCTCTGACTTACCCATGGTGCCCTCGCGCAGACCTATCTCGGCGAGCGCTGCCAGCTCATCACGGTGAAACACCGGCTCTGCTTTGCCACCGGAGAACAGTGCGCCCAGCAATCTCGCCAGGGCCACCAGCGGCCAGAGTAGGACAATGACAGGCCTCAGGACCCGGGCGACTACGGGCCCGAGCTCGCGCCAATAGCGCACACCAAGACTCTTTGGGATGATCTCAGAGAGCAGGAGGATGAGCAGGGTGAGGACGGCGGAGAACAACCCCACGTACGCGTCTCCATATACATGCGTGGCCTGTGCGCCTGCTCCGGCCGCGCCGAATGTGTGCGCCATCGTGTTGAGACTCAGAATAGCCGCGAGGGGGCGATCCACGTCGGTCCTCAACTGACGCAGCTGCAGGCCTATCGCCGGAGCCTTCTCTTCCCACACCGCGATGTAGGCGGGAGTGATGCTGAGCAAAACCGCCTCCATCAGGGAGCAGGCAAATGAGACGCCAAGGGCCAGCAGAACGTAGACAATGAGCAGTGTCATTCGAGTGGAATCCTCGACCAGTGAAAACGACCATGCCAGAGTCGATCGCAGCGCATCGGTTCATTGCTCGTACGCACCTATGTCAGGAGCATCTCCTTGGGGAATAGACGTCCCATCATAATCTTTCGGTATTCCCACATCAACGCCATGATTGATGCCATCACTGCCTGGCTGCAGATGGAAATCCAAAGCTGCGGGGGAAGGCGGCACACGCAGAGCGATGTCAGCAACGACGGGCATATGGTCGGAAACCTGCACATTGAGGATCCAGAGCGAGCGAATCTCGAGCTGTGGGCTCACCAAAATCCAATCGAGCCTGTGGCGTGGTCCGTCCGCCGGAAACGTGGGCACATCGAGGGTTGCTTGGTCCGTGCTCAAGCCGGTGCGTTGGGCGAAATCCCGCACGCAGTCGGCTGCACCCCACTCACAGTTGAAGTCGCCCATGACGACAAAGGGGCCCTCGCGTGTCGCGAGGGCCTTTTCGAGCATGCGCAGCTGTCTTGCTCGGGCGCTACCGCTCGCAAAATCGAGATGGACAGACACGACGTCGACAGCAATGTGGTCAAATACCTTGGGTTCGATGGTCGCCACGACGAATCCTTTGTTGTCGCGAAATGAGGTTTCAAAGCGTTGCGAGGTCTCATGTCGCATCGTCTCTCGGCTGAGCAGACCTGTGCCGTAATCTAGATGCACCGGTCCCCAACCCTTGCCATGGCTGCCCCGAAAGAATTGTTGAAGACCGGCTGCGGTTGAGAGTGTCGATGCATGATCGAAGCGCCCGCTCCAATCGGATACACCATCGAACTCCTGAAGGCCCACCACATCGGGACGTGCAGCCTCAATGACGCCGGCAATGCCATCGAGATTGCCACGAATCGCGTCACTCGCGAGTAGGGCCTGGTGAAAGGCCAGGCCCCGGCTGTGCGCAACATTTAGGCTCATGACCCGCAATGAATCATCGGCGGCTGTGTCGAGCACCGGCGGTGTCGCATGTGCATCGACGATGGCTGCGACCGGCCCGGCGTTCGCCAACGATTGCACCAGCGGCCCAATCGCCCATCCAAGCCCCAATACACCAAAACAGATGCCGGCAATCTTCACTCCCACCATGTCGCCTCACCTCCTGCGTTGGGTAGACTGTTGTACCCCAACCACTGGGCATTTGTAGACGAGAACGCCGAACATGGGATGGCTAGCATTTGAAATCGCGATGGAGTGTGTGTGAATCTGATGTGAAAGGCAGGCTGAGGACGAAGGTGGTGCCATGCCCCTTGGTCGACTTCACCGAGATTGTGCCACCATGCGCCTCAGCAATAGCCTTGGCGAGGGCCAAACCCAACCCTGTGCCTCGCTTGTGTGAACGGGTGGTAAAGAACCGATCAAACACCCGCGTGATATTTTCTGGGGCAATTCCGGGACCATCGTCCCCCACGCTGAGCACTGCCCGCTGTTTTGCGGCCCGCAAGCCGACAATGACCTCACCGCTCGGATGCGCGAAAGAGGCAGCGTTCTCGATGAGATTGCCTATGGCCTTTTCGAGTTGGTTCTCGACCGCGACTATTGCAAGGGGCTCCTCGGTCGCGTCTAGCGCTATGTTGACGCCCGCATACCGTTCGTCAGCGGCCAGACGCTCGACCATTGCCCCAACCAATCGCCGCAAATCCATTGGCACCCTCGGCTCGTTCGCAAGTCCCGCCTCAGCCCGAGCCAACTCGAGAAACTCGCTGACCAGGCGGTCGAGCTGCGAGCTGCTGCGAGAGAGAACACCGGCCAGCTTTTCGATCCTTGCCGGTTCAAGTGCAGAACTTGAGCCCAAACGTTCTGCCGCGGCGCGAATGGCTGCAACGGGGTTTTTGAATTCGTGGGTGAGGTCGGCCACAAAGGCCTCGTTACTCTTTGCCCTCTCCTGCAGTCGCTCCAGCAGGATATTGAATGAATCCGCAAGCTCACCTATTTCGTCGCCCGTTCCCGAATCGAGAACGCCAGTTGGCACCGCCGCCTCGGTCCGCATGCGAATCTGCTGCCGCAGTTTTGATACCGGGCCCACCACCGCCCGTGAAATCCACCACGCCAAGAGCATCGCCACCGGCAACGAGAAGAGCAGCAACTTGAGCAACTGGTAGCGCATATCGTAGAGGGCGCGGATGGCACGTCTGGAGCTCTCTTGAACGTACACAAGTGCGCCGCCGGGCAAGCGGAGCGCCGCGTGGCAGACCAGCAACTTGCGCTCGGTGGAATGGCGGCAGCCAACAGCCTCCCCGGAGGTCATAGCTTCACGTGATTCGATGCGCTCGGATACCGCCCCAAGCTCTGCATCAAAATGCGCCAAGGACGGTGCCGCGTCGGGGCCGAAAAAGAAAGCACCAAGGCGATGATACAAACCCTCATTCGACTCATGATCGAGATCAGCGCTCACAGTGCCATCAGCCTCAACGACCCGGATGCGCACGCCCCGCTCCGCAGCAATCTGTTCGATCGCCCCAACCCGAGAATCGGGCATTGTCCGGCCGTCGTCGATCACCTTTGCCGTCGCGGCAGCCGCATCAGAGATATTCTTCTTCATGCGACCGCCAACACCGGCTTCGATGAAGCTTGACGACGCCACCAATACCTGTGGCAAAACAACTGCGCTCACCACCACCAGAAACATCTTCGGCCGCAGCGACAACGACCACGGTTTGCCGCGCAACTGCTTTGGGCGCTCGTTGGGGTCAACCACGCCAGCGGTACCCCGCACCAACCACGGTTTCTATCTCGTCAAAACGCGGGTTGATCTGCTCGAGCTTGCGACGAAGTCGCCTGATGTAAGTGTCGACGACCCGATCGGTGACCACAACGTCATCACCGCGGATCAGATCTAAAATTCGCGCACGAGAGAAGACCATCCCAGGCCGGCCAGCGAGGATCTCCAGGATGCGAAACTCTGTAACCGTCACTGTCATCGCGACCCCTTCATAGATGGCCTCAATGCGTTGCGCATCGAGCGACAAGGCCCCAGTCTCCAGGGTCGGACTCGTTTGTTGCCGCCCTGCCCTCAATGTTTCACGCCGCAGCAAAGCCGCGACGCGGGCCAAGAGCACCCGGTTGCTGAAAGGTTTGCTGATGTAATCGTCAGCACCGAGTTCGAGTCCCAAAGCCTCATCGATCTCGCTGTCCCGAGACGTCAACAGGATCAGTGGCACAAGATTGCCCGCCGCGCGCAGCTTCCGACAAAGGCTGAAACCATCCTGGCGCGGCATGTTGACGTCGCTGATCACCAGATCGGGCTCGCCTGTTTGGATTTCAGCAAGGCCCACCTCACCGTCGGTTGCCGTAACAACGTCGTAGCCGCAATCTTCGAGTTCCATCGACAACACCTCAAGCAGCTCGGCGTCGTCTTCTATCAAAAGTACCTTTGCCATGGTTCAACCCCGCCCGTCACCCTACTGCAAGACGATAAGATGTGTAAGCCATGGCCCTCCGATTCGACTAAGCCAGGACGAATTTCGCAATGATCGTTTGGAAGACAGGCAGAAACTCGCCTGGATGAGCTTGAAACGCAGTTACTTTGGTTGGATACACTCAGCTGGACATGGAGCATCTCATCCCAGACGTAATGGAAAGAGTGTCGTTCGCGGAACTCGTCGAGCAGCTTTCCGACGGCGTCTACTTGATGGACCGCAACAGAAGAATCGCGTTCTGGAATCGTGCTGCCGAAGAAATCACCGGTTTCACTAGGGAGGAGGTCGTCGGTCGGCACTGCGCCAACAATATTCTGATGCACGTCGACGAACAGGGCCGGTGCCTCTGCCGCGGACAATGCCCTGCGGCGACGACCATGAAGGAAGGAATTCGCCACGAATCTGAGATTTTTTTGCACCACAAGGACGGGCATCGCATTCCCGTTTGGGTGAAGACCTCGCCCATATTTGATGCCGATGGCCGGGTGATCGGGGCGACCGAGGTGTTTGGTGATCTCAGTCCCAAACTACACCTGGCAGCCAAAGTGGCCGAGCTCGAACATCTGGCCATGCTGGATCCCCTCACTGAGCTCCCCAACCGCCGTCACTTGGAGGGCCTTTTGGAGGCCCGTGCCCACGAGCTCGACCGTTTCGGCTGGCCCTTTGGCGTGTTGATGATTGATGTCGACTATTTCAAATTGGTCAACGACACTTTCGGCCACCCCGTGGGGGACCGAGTTCTGCGAATGACCGCCAGGACACTTGGCAGCTGTGTCCGTGCATTCGACGTGGTGGGCCGGTGGGGTGGCGAAGAGTTTCTCGCGCTCATCTCCAGAAGTAGCGCCGAAGAGACCACACGTATCGCGGAGCGCTTGCGGGCCATGGTGGCCGGCTCGCAACTAGAAGTGGACGGCAAGATCGTCAAAGTGACTGTCTCTGTTGGTGCCGCCTGCGCCAACAGAGACCATCCAGCCTCCGATGTGTTGGTGCGCGCTGACGCCAAGCTCTATGAGGCAAAGAGCTCCGGTCGCAACAAAGTCGTCTGTTGAATCTCGGAGCGACCACCGACTTGGTGGCCACACCCATGGACTATGGTGGACCCCGTTTTTTGGACCATCCATGATCAATGCTTGTCTCTGCAGCACGTTCGCGGTTAAGGTCGACATGGTCATGGTTCGAATTAACCACCTGTTGCTTCTATCTTGCTCGCTCGCGGTGGCCGCATGCGCAACGACCTATCGTAAGAGCAGGCCTGACCTGCCAGACGCAGAACGCGAAGTGGTCGAGCTTTCGACGTTGTTGGCGGAATTCGGTCAAGCACTACAGGAACAAAAGATCGAGACGGCCGAGATAATGCTGGTCGAGCTCGAAGACGGTCTCAAGGAAGTCGACGTTCAAACCATTAGGCACCCCGAATATCGCAAGGTCGCTGACGCCATCGATGGGGCCCGGAGCAGGCTACAAAACACGAAGCGCAGCGGCGCGATTGAGGAGTTGGTCGATGAGACAAACGGAGTCTTGGCCTCCGGACGCGAGCTCATCACCAAGATTGCCGCCGACGGTCCCACCGATGACATGCTGGAGCGCATGGATGACATACGGGACGAGCTCAAAGAGCTCACCGAACGCGGTGAGAAATATCGACGTGACCCACAATACCTGGAGACTTTCGCAGCATTGTCGGTGATGCGAGACCAACTCGCAGATCATTCCAAACGTTTCCGTTGGATCCTCGATGCAACGGAGCTCGTTGTCGACACGCTCGGCGCTCTCCCCAACGACTCGTCCAAGGGGGACGGGGTTAGGGAAACAACCGGCGAAGGCGAACCCATGAGCGAACGCATCACCCGTGCCGATATTCTCTTGGAAGGATTCGATGCTTGTCTGCGGGTGGCCAAGGAGCTTGCGGAGAAAAAGGACGCCGTTCAGGATCTGCCCCTCAGGACTGCCCTGGGCGCACTGACCTTGCCACAAACCCACGAAACCTGCGAAGCCCGGCGTCTCAAAGCAGAAGAGCTTGCCGCAAACCTCCGTTGGCAACGTGACGTGATTGCCGTCGCCGACCAGGTCACCAAGGCATTGCAACACATGGAAGCGCAAGAGACGGCCGCCGGGGCGCTCATGGCCAATGAGGAGGCGGTGCTCGCTCTCGCCACCTGCGAGGTCCATTTGGCCGAGACAGAAGGTGCGATCGGATTCGACCCAACCCAAACGTTCTTGAATCACATGGGGCGCACAACGGCAACGAAGCTCCGCGATCTATGCACCACGGTAAGAGCCAACCTCGCGGCATTGCAGCCAACATTGCGTTGGCGCATGGCAGTCGCTGCAATCGAAAGCGAGATAGACAAGGCGACAGTGGCTCTGACCGACGCGAACGCAGCGCAAGACTCTTCCGATCGCGCCGAGCTGCTCTCAACCGCCCGTGAGCTCTTCCAAAAATGTGCAGTCGATGCCGAGCCGCTGATTGCGCGCAGTGAGGGGCCATGGCAAGAAGCGAAGCCCAATAAGAAGGAGAAGCGCGCCCTGCAGAATCGCGCTGCAGCATGCAAAAAGCAGGTCGGTCACATCGCGGAGCTATTGGCCGAAGGACAACCATCTGACGCGAAGACCCCCACCCATGGCAAGAGCCGCAAGAAACGTCGTTAGTCCCGCAAGTCCGTATCTTGAGCCCGAGATTGAGCCAAACCGGCGAGGACGGCGAACACACGTCACAGTTGCGCAATTGGCGCATGTTGGTGCATACTCTTGCGAGCTTCACTGCAGATTAAGGAGAATATGCTATGGTGGAAGGTCTTGGACCCACAAAATTGGCGGGTACGCCCCTTATAGATGGGGAAACTTTCGACAAGGTTTTTCTCCCCCTCACGACTGCCTCCAGAGAGTTGGTTGAAAAGATTGCCGCGATCACGGAAAAAATGCTCACTGAAGTCATGAAGGACCCGGCCCTATTCGAAAATCCTGGGAGGCGGGCTGAGCTGATTTGTGAGACTACTGCTGAGACTGTGAACGTTGCTTTTCCAAAGACGATAGGTGCTCATATTCAAGCCACCGTTCGGGACCTAGACGAAAAATAGCGGCAATGGCAGAGGAGCATCCTCTCTCCGAGCCGGTCCAGAATGTTTGTGACCGTTTCGTGCTCATCGACGGCCAACCACAATTGGGCCGTGAGGGGCTCAAGACGTCTGCGCAGCAGATGCGACAGATTCCAGATGGCGATCGCAAATATGTGATCGCCGAGTTGGTTGCCTTGGCAATCAAATTCCAACAACTCGGTGGGGCGTCCACCGTCAAAGCAATTGCGCAACTCTTCGTTCTTGCCGGAATCGTCTTGCGCGACGCCGCAATGGCGCAAAAACTATTCGAGAGCCAGGGCGTTGATCTCGACGTTGCCTCCGAGTTTCTCGGACACAAGATCACCAAAACGCCTGCGCGTCGGGCGAGCATGACCGGGGAGAACAGCGTGTTGGGAGTGCGCGCGAAATTGCAGCGCGGCGATGACGATCCCACCAAAAACTGAAGACCTCTGCGCGTCGAGTTATCCCAACCGACCAACCGACCAGCCGACCAGCCGACCAACCGACCAACCGACCTCGACCCTTGGAAGCAAAGCAGAACTCCGGCATAGTCACTCTCGCGGCTGCGCGCCAAGACAACGGCCTATCTTAACAAGACTGAGGGTGTTTATGACAAAGCTGGGTCCGCCCCCCGAGGACATCGACGGACTGCGCCACGAGAATCAGGTCCTGCGTGCAGAACTGCAAAAACGCATCAAATCGGAGAAGCGTGCCGTCGAGTTAAAGATTCGGGCTCTCAATACCAGCGGCTCGCTGTTGTTCTCCCTCTTCGACCGCAAGAAGATCCTCACCAATTTCACCAACCTCTTTGAGACCCTCTCGAGGTTCTCAGGGCCACGGGAACAATGGCCGTCCCGTGACGACATCCTGGCCGACTCCAAGGCGTTGTCCCTGTCGTGGATCCGCTTTGCGATTCGCCGTCGGACCCTCATGTTCCTCCTCGCTCTCGCGGCATTCGTCATCCCGGGCATCCAGATCTATTTGGTCATGCAACAGAACGAGATCATCAAAAACCAAAACAAGTTCTTCGAGATCGAGGTCTACGACATCGTCGCCCGCTCTATGACCAGTGGTGAGATGAGCGCCAAACAGATGACCGGTGCCCTGCTTGCCCGCTCCGACCTAGGTTTTCTCGATGGCATCGTCACCGAGGTTTTTGGCGCTGGCTCAGATATGGGGGCGTCTCTGGTTTCGACCGACGCCGACACGCTGGCAAGACGCCTGCGCGACGCGGCCTTCCGGGGCCACATCATCCTGGGCCTCGCCCGTGCCATTGAGGTGCACCGTGCTGACGAATCGGCAATGGCGCTTCACAAACAAGTCTACCCGATGTTCACCAAGGTCATGGACGACGCTGCACCACGAGTCACCGAGCTCTTGAAAGTCGGCCGAGACGCGGTGCTAGAGGACACTCAAACCGCGGAGGAGGTGTACCGATATCTGGCAAATCTCGGCACATTGCTGCGCAAGGAGTGGAGCCTCGCCCTCGCCGTTGACGAACAAGCCCAATTCTTTGTAGCTGTGACACCCTTGATCAAACGGGTGTCGGAGTACCGAGCAAGCGGCTTCGCCGAAAAGAGTCCGCTCGCCACTGTGTTCTTCGACGAGGCCATGCACCAGTTCCTTATCGACTTGGCACTCAGACCACAGTTTGGTGAGCCACCACCCGAAATCACGGGCAATATCGAAGACCTCACGGCTCGAGGATTTGCTGAGCTGCAGAAGGGCATCGGCGAGGGCCGCGACATCAAATGGTCCAACCTCAAGCGGCTCGCAGGGATCCAATGAAGGCTTTCTCATTCGCAATAGCCATGTGTCTCGTCGGCGCAGGCTGCTCATCCAGCTCGCCCACCCAAGGGCCTCAGGGGGGACCCGCGCAAGCAGGTCCCGGCGATGTCGACCTCTCACACGGTGACGCGGATCCTGGTGGCGACTCTATCGCAGCGGTTTCTGACCACCCGTGGCTGCGCGGCGTGTACCCCGCAGACTTGCCCGAGGAGACTTTTGTCATCGGGGTTGCACAGCATGACGATCCAGAGGAAGCCGAGGCTCGGGCACAGATTGTTCTCGCCAACGCGGCCTGGGGCCCCGTGGAAGTCCGCCCGGCGGTCCTTTTACCCAAGGTGTTCATCGCCGGTGAAGACCCGAAACGGCAAGAGACATTGAAAGATGGTCGGACCGTCGCGCTCATCGCCGTCGGGCGTGTGACGTTTGCCAGCCGAGTCGAGAACTGGCTTGACGATGTGGCAGCCGGATCGTTGCGCGCACGGGTCGCTGACGAACCCAAGGCGCGCATCGAAGTGGCCATGGCCGCCGCGCGAAGCCGCCTGGCTGAAGAGTTTGGCTGCAATCGTCTCCAGGTCATCACTGGCCGAAGATGCGATCCGGGAGGAGTCCACTCTGACAATCCACTAACCATCGCCGCAACCTTCGTGACTCTCCAACCCGTCCTCCCAGGCGGCATTCCGCGACTCAAAGGGGAAAGACCGCTGCGGCCAGCTGCTGTCGAGGTGCTCTGGAAGAGGCAGTCTGGCGAGGCGGTGCCATGGCCGGACGTGCCACTGCTATTTGAGGCACCCGATGGCATACTCAAAGCCAACACGGCAACAACTGACGAGAAGGGTTACGCCGCCGTCGATTTTGTGGGAATGCCACCCGACAGCCTGCTCATCAAAGTCCGCATCGATACGAAGGCGTTGCTCGACAACCTGTCCCCAGCCTGGCCAGAGGTTTCGACGACCCTTACGCTGCACCTTCTCACCGCTACCAACGCGCGGATTGCAGTTTTCCTTTTCGAGCACATCTCGCTCGGGCGAATCGACGACAGCCCAACCGCAGAGGCGGCCGTTCACGGCCTACGAGCCCTTGGCTACAAGAATGCCCTGGTATTGCCACAGACTCTCAGAGATACACTCGAGAGCGCCTGCTCCGGCGCATTCAACAGTGCTGTGCGCGGGTTGGCCGACAAAGGCGGAGGCGAAGCTGACGTCATTGCCCTTGGTGAAGTGCAATCAGACTTTGTCAGTCGAGCAGTCGGACGATCTGTCTGGCACGAAGCCACCGTCGCCGTGAAGATTTACGACGTCTGGACTGGCAAGCACCTGGGCGACATCCAACGCACCACCCGCGCCCGCGGCATCGGCGACCAGGACGCCGCACACAACGCCATGCGTGAGCTCGGCGACAACCTCGCCGAGGCCCTGCACCAAACCCTCTCAACTGGCAACCTGGCTCTCAGCAGCCGGCCCTGGTGATCACCCATGCTTTCATTGAACCCAGCCTATCTCGCAGCCTCGGCTGCTGTTGGCACGGTGGGGCTTGCCCTGTTCATCTATGGTAAGCGCTCGGCACGCTTCATCTACATGCTGAGCGGCGTGGCGCTGATGGTCTTTCCCTATTTCGTCACCAATGCGTGGGCAATCGTGGGTGTCGGCGCGGTGATTGTTGGAGCTGCGTTTTTTCTGTCCCGCTGAAACCTCTCGACTGGGGGTGACAGCGGATCGACTGCCGAGTCCTTGACCGTCACATCAAGACTCAGCTTGCCCCTGCTGCTTGCGACCCAGCGCTCCCAAGACCAATAACACCACGGCAAAAGCGCCATAACCGGCAGCCAGCTGCAAAGGCATCGAGGAGTCGGTGGTACCTGGCAGATACAACGCTCCGAAAGGCACCACCGAATGGGTGATGCCAAACAACGAGAACGCCGCACAAACACCGGCAAAAATTGCCGCCTTGCCGAGGTTGCGATCGGCGAGGTGGGCACCTATCGCTCCCCACAACATGGCAGTGAGAATAAAACCATTGCCAACCACTGTAAGCGTAAACAGCCCCTCTGGCCTGGCCGCGCCGGCACTCGCGAGGGCGTTGTCGACATTGAACATGAGAAGATAGGCGACGGAGGGCAAAGTGGCGAGGGTAATTGCAGGGAAGTGACGTTTGGGCGAGATTTCATAGGTCTGGGAAACAATCTCGAGACCCACAAATATCAGAATCGGTGCCACCGCCGCCGCGGGAATAGCATCGACAATGAATGACACGAAACCGAAAATGCCGCCTAGCCCCACAAACAAACCTGTCGCCAAGGTGTAGCCAGAACGCCCACCCATGCTTTTGTACGCTGGATGACCAATGTAGGGTGTCGACTGAGCCACACCACCGGTCAAACCAGCAACAATGGTTCCGACGGCATCGGTAAGAAGAATGTCACGGGTTTTGAAGTCATCACCGGCGACACGGGCGCTCTCGGTGACATTGATGCCACCGACGACCGTCAACAGACCGAACGGAATGGCAACGGGCAAGAACTTCAGAGCACTTTCGAGGCCATCGATGAAACCGAGCGTCGGCAACGGCAGCGCAAAGTGGAGTTCAAGGGCGGGGATCTGAAAATGGTCGCCAAGCACGCCAGCACCACCAAGAACATAATAGACAACTGTGCCACCTATCACCGCGACCGCCGCACCAGGAAGCTTGCCTGGCAGCTCTATCTTGGCGACCAATGTGGCCAACACCAGTCCCAAGGACACCAGCCCCACGATTGGCAATCCGAAAACGTGCAGAAGAGGCAGGGTCCCCAACAATGCGATGCCAATACCCACGAGGGAGCCAAGCAATCCAGCCTGGGGAACAATCCGACGAATCCAATCGCCGGCAAACGAGAGGGTGAGCTTGACGAGCCCGATGAGTATTAACGTGGCCATACCAACTTGCCACGCCATCATCTGGGCATTCTCCCGCAGGGTCGCATCAACCTTGCCCTCATGACCCCCGCCTGCTGCGATGAACACAGGTATCAACACGGCGATCGCCACTCCAATGGTCGAAGGCGTATCAAGACCGAGTGGCATGGCAGTCACGTTGTTGTTGCCCGTGCGCTTGGCCACTCTTCTTGCCATCCAGCTGTAGGCGAGATCGCCAATCATGACCCCGAGGGCGGTCCCAGGAATCATGTGTGTGAAAATGAATGCCTTGTCGAAGCCCGCACCTACCAGGATTCCAGTCAACAACACCAAGTTGGCAAAGTTGTCGAGCATCAAGCCAAAGAACGCGTTGAGGTCGCCTTTGGTGAACCAGGGATATCGTTGTTCGCTCATTTCATGGCTCCGCTACACTGAGGGCTTCGTGGCGCCAAGAAACCAGGAACGGGAGCGCGTCACAATAGGGGAGTTTTGCAGTTGCCAGGTTCTGTCCTTGGCAAACTATTTGAGTCCATTGCTCCTTCAGTTTGCCAACGTCCGTTCGCTGCGATAGACAGAGCAATCGCGTAACTGTGCAGCCCACAACTGCCCCTACGGCCACCCAGACATCTACCGAGGTTGTTGATGCTTCACACTATTTGCTTCCTGATTGCGGGTTCTATCCTCTTTCCTCCATCGTCCCATGCCGGCACCGATCGCTTCTCTGTTCGTTCCTACGTCGCCGGTGGCGATCGCGTGTGGGTCGGCGCGAGCAAGGACCATCTGGTCGTTCGTACAGCGTCCCCAGATTTGGATCCGGCAGCCATCGCCCGCATTGTCGAAAATGCTGCCGCCAAGTTGCCACCATCACACCGCACCCCCCTGGTGGCTGCCGCCGCACGCAAGCTTCAACCCCACGGTCTGTTCCTGGTCGAACTCGCAGAATCTGTTCGCACTGAAACGCTCAGTGCACTAGCTGACGGTGTTGCCCATACCGAAGCAATTGTGCAGGCCTACCCAGTGCTCACACGCGCGAGCGGTCGCGCCTTCGCAGATGACCGTTTGGTCGTGAGAGCCGAGACTGGTCAATTGCAATCTCTGCTCGCCAAGCTTCTGCCGCAATTGGACGCTCAGTTGGTGCGATATTCCAGGCTTCCCGATACTGCCCTGATTGAAGTGGGCAAGGTCTTCGCTCACGACGCCATCGATACCTCTCGATGGCTTGCTGTGGCAGGCATCACCGACCTCAAATGGGCCGAGCCACAACTCTATCGAGAGGCCGAGTTCACAGCGCAAGTCGATGACCCACTGGCTGCAACCCAATGGCACCTGTGGCGAAGCGACGACTCCATACCCGGAACCGGCGAAATTTTTGCTGACGAAGCGTGGGACACGACTTTGGGTGATCCATCGGTCGTCATCGCCATCTTCGACTCGGGCACCGACCTGTCCCACGAGGACCTGGCACCCAATATCATTGGTGGCTTCGATGCCGTTGACAATGATGAGGACCCGAGCGCCAACTGTTCGCCATCCCATGATGGCAACGATGAGGCTCCCAGTTGTCCCGTGGACGCACCGTATCGCGAATCCCATGGAACGGCATGCAGCGGACTCGCTGCCAGTCGCGGCAACAATGGCATCGGAACCTCGGGCGTCTGCCCACTTTGCAGTCTCATGCCCGTGCGCCTTCTCGGCACCTCCGACAGCGTTTTGGCAAGCTTGACCACCGCAGATGCATTCGTCCGCGCTGTTGACGACGGGGCCTGGGTCATCAACAACAGTTGGGGCCCCGGCATATCCCGGTACTTCCCTTTGTCAGAGTCAGAGCGCACCGCCATTGACTACGCACACACGAGTGGACGGGATGGCAAGGGAACGGTGATCGTGTTTGCCGCCGGCAACGATACTGCAGATGTATCGATGGACGCATACGCACGCGGCGCAAATGTGATCGCCGTAGCCGCAACAACGAACCTTGATGACTGGGCCTACTATTCCAACTGGGGCGACGAAATCGATGTCGCTGCGCCCAGTCTCGGCGGTGCGGTGGCTGGCGATGGGTATGGCATCGTAACCACGGATTTGTCCGGGGAAGAAGGATACGATACCGGCAACTATTTCACCGGGTTCAGCGGCACCTCCGCCTCCTCGCCGATCGTCGCGGGCCTCGCAGGATTGGTCCTGAGCGCCAACCCCGATCTTACTGCCGATCAGGTGCGCATCGTCCTCACCTCCACCGCAGACAAAGTGCGCGCCGATAAGGTCGATTGGCAGGAGATCATTGATGAAGACATCGAAACCGCTTGGGAGTACGACGACACTGGGCACTCCCGCGGATTCGGTTACGGACGCATCAATGCCGGCGCAGCTGTCACCTCTGCTCTAACCCCGCCGCTTCAGGGAGGGTCATGCGACCTCCCCTGCCAACACTGCGACACCACGAATCGTTGCCAAATGGACTGCGTGTCACAGGCCGACTGCCCCGATGGCTCGATCTGCAATGGGGACCTGTGCGAAGCCCCTGCCCCCAAACCCACCGATATCGGTGAGCCGTGCTCCAGTGACTGCGACTACTGCGTTTCCGCCATTGATAGCCAGTTTAGTGCCACCAGCGTCTGCACCAACGTCTGCGGCTCGGACGCGGATTGCCCCGGCGGCTTTTCGTGTAATGCCGTCGACCCCGATGGCCCGTTGTTATGCACTCTGAGCAAAGCCACTGCGGGAGCCCCAAACGATTTTGGAGCGTGCATGGATCACACCTTCTATGCATCAATCCTCGTCATCGGTGATGGGCAGGAATACTGCTCAGATATTTGCATCAAAGACGCGGCCGATACTTGTCCCTATGGATTCCACTGCAACAATGCTCGCTGCGCCTGCACCGATCAACATTCCAGTGGCTGGTGTATTGAATATACCTGCAGCGAAGCCCTTCCCGCCATGGCTGATTGGCCCATCGACCTGTGTTTTCCCGATGACGGATGGGGCAGCGTTTGCACCACGAATCGGGATTGCCCACTCGGCGACTACTGTAATCAGGACGGCACGTGTCGCATCGACGACCGCGAGGGCTGCCTCGCCTGCATGACCTGTGTCGAAGACACCGACTGCGGTCCCCGCGGGCGGTGCATGGACAGAGACGACGGCAATGGTCCCCGGTGCATGGTTGCCTGCGACACCGACGGCTCCTGCCCTGGCAACGGGGTATGCGGCCAGATCAACGGCCGCTGGCTCACCTACGACGTCTGTCTTTCCCCCGAAACGCCAGCCGAAGGCGAGACATGTGCGGCAGAATGGTCGTGCGAGGTCGTGTGTCGAAATGACGTCTTCTGCCCCAACGGCCTGACCTGCAATCCATATGGCAGGTGCGTCGACCTTGAACCAGAGCCAGAAGAGAAGCCCAAACGCAGCAAGGATGGTTGCGCAGCCATTCACATGAATCGCGGTATCTCGTTGGCGGCGCTGCTCATGTTGCTCGCAGGCCGAACGGTTCGACGCAGACGCAGTCAACGCATGTAGGGACGCGGTTTATCCGGTTTGTCCGCGACCGCGGGCGCGAATGAACCAGGCCTCTGCGTGAAACTGAAGCAATCACCCGCGTGGGTCAGAAATCAACCCTTGGCCTTGAGTTGCCCATCGTTCTCCTTGATGAACTCACGGATGTCATCCGTCATGTCGAGAACTTTCAACCATTGTTCCTTGTAAAGTGTCACAGGGAACCGCCCCAGGCCATACAGGGATACGGCACCCTTCTGACTGACTTTCAGAGTGATCGAGCGCTCACTCTTGCGTTTGAGATTTTCATTTTCCTTGCGCAGCCGATCCAGCTCTGCCCGCATTTCCTCGTCAGTTTGGTCGCTCATGGTTCCTCCCGTTGGGGGATTGGTGAGAATGTGGATGTGTGTTCTACAACGGCACCCACTCGAAATGGGTTCTGAACTCTCCCCGGATTTTTCATCCTACAAGAACACGCGATAGTCCGCCCTAAACACCTCGGCAAGACGCCTCGCCATCGATTTGCCAATCGACCGGTGACCGTTCTCCATGGCTGAGACGTCCCCTTGGGTGACGCCCAACTTCTTCGCCAGCTTCGCCTGCGTCAGCTCGTCTCGCGAGCGCAGGCCACGAAGCACCGTCCCCGCCCTGCCATGCTTGGCATACTGGTCCGAGAACGCTTCATCAGCCGAAACAGAATCGCTCTGCGGCGTCGCATAGGGGCGCAGCAGTTCCACCACACTTTGGGCCGCCTTGCGGGGAACAACGAAATCTTTCACATTGCGATCCCCGATGACCACCCGCACGGTACTCCTAGTACGGAGCATTTTCATGGGTTCCGACATAACTCACCTCGATCACCCGTTGAGAGCGGCTCACCATCCCCCAGCACGCTACGTATGTGGGCCGGCCTGACTTGATGTGGCAATGGTACTGATCGGCGCGACCTCGAAGCTTGCCGAAGTTTCGCCAGCCCTTGCCATGCAGCACGGGCCCGCACACCGCCAGTTCAGCCGCCAGTGCTGCCGCGGTTCGTTGGACACGCTGCGGAAGCTTCTTGAGCGCTTTGGCCGAAGCCGCTGTGAATTGAACTGACCACACGCAACCGCAATATCGCACTTATGGCTATATAGCAATGGAGCCAGAAACAAACAAGCAGCGGGAAATGAGCCAGCACTTCGCGTTATGGCCTCCCACACATCCAGCTCGACAGCAGAATAGCCATCCGCGACGTTCACGCCTCGATACCACTGCCCGATAACGCACCGCAGCCCTCACCGCGCCTGTCGATCGGTTGGGAGACGAGCAAAAGGGGAAGCTGACCGTTGCCAATCTTTGCAAAATCACTCATTATGAGTCCACCACCGATACTCACCAGCTCACCAGGGCATGGGATTTAGCAATGAATGAGGCCACTTTGAAATAAGCAACAACTATTGCGCAAGACTCGAATCGTTGTTATGGAGGCGCGGCTGCCCGCCTATGCGGGAGACTTTGTTGAGAAAAACCCGATAACGTGACGCGTCATCGGGTTGAATTTGGAAGGTGTTTGAGCAAATGGTGATACGACGCACTGCGGCGTAACGCCAAAACAAGGAGACAAGCGGTGGAAACAGGCCCAATGATTCTTTACTCGGCCCTCGGAGCAGGGGCTCTCGCGCTCATCTTTGCGTTTATTAAGACGACCCTCGTCAATAAGAACGACATGGGTACAGACCGGATGAAAGAGATCGCCGGCTACATCCGTGAAGGCGCTATGGCGTTTCTCGGCCGCGAGTACAAGGTGCTCGCCGGTTTTGCACTTGTCGTCGCGGCGCTGCTCGCCATCGCCAACTGGAGCAGCGAGACCTCGAGTCCGTTGGTCGGGGTTTCTTTCTTGGCTGGTGCCTTCTGCTCTGGCCTCGCAGGCTATTTTGGCATGCGCGTCGCCACGGCGGCCAATGTCCGCACCACCCACGCCGCCCGAACAGGCCTCAATGAAGCCCTCAAGGTTGCCTTCTCCGGCGGCACCGTCATGGGCATGTCGGTCGTCGGCCTTGGCATCATCGGCTTGTCGGGCCTCATCCTCATCTATTCCATTGTCTTCGAAGGCGTTTGGAGCTGGGAGCGAATCCTCTCCGTGGTCAGTGGCTTCTCCCTGGGTGCCTCGTCCATCGCGTTGTTCGCACGCGTTGGTGGTGGCATCTACACCAAGGCCGCCGACGTCGGTGCCGACCTCGTCGGCAAAGTCGAAGCCGGCATCCCCGAAGACGACCCCCGCAACCCCGCGGTCATCGCCGACAACGTCGGTGACAACGTCGGCGACGTCGCCGGCATGGGCGCGGACCTCTTCGAGTCGTACATCGCCGCCATTGTCAGCGCCATGGTTCTCGCGGCCATTCCAGTGGCCGGCAACACGAACATGCAAGCCGTCATGTTCCCGTTGGCAGTCGCCGCCGCTGGCATCGTCGTGTCGATCGCCGCCACCTTGTTCGTTCGCACCAAAGAAGGTGGCAACCCACAGGTTGCACTCAACTTCGGCATCTTCGGCGCTGCCGTCATCATGGTCGGCGTTACCGCCGGCATTGCCTGGTATATGTTCCCGGAAGGTCTCGTTCTCAGCACCGGAACCTATGCGTGGACGGGAATTTTTGGCGCGGTCATCACCGGTCTCGCCGCCGGCTCCTTCATTGGCTTGGCAACCGAGTACTACACCTCTGAGTCACGCTCCCCGGCACGTGGCATAGCCGCCGCCTCGCAGACAGGCGCTGCCACCAACATCATCGCTGGACTCGCACTCGGTATGAGCTCCACCACCGTGCCAGTTCTCTTGCTGGCGGGTGGCATCATCGGTTCCTACCACTTTGCGGGCCTTTACGGCATCGCCATTGCGGCCCTCGGCATGTTATCGACCACCGGCATTCAACTCGCAGTCGACGCCTATGGCCCCGTAGCAGACAATGCCGGCGGCATCGCCGAAATGGCCGGTCTCGAACATTCAGTGCGCGAACGCACAGACAAGCTCGACGCCGTCGGCAACACCACCGCCGCCATCGGCAAGGGCTTCGCCATCGGCTCCGCCGCACTCGCGGCCCTGGCCTTGTTCTCTGCCTATACCTCGGTCGCACAAATCCCGGCCATCGATGTCAGCAAGCCCATGGTCCTCGCCGGTGTGTTGGTTGGCGCCATGGTTCCATTTCTGTTCTCTTCCTTCGCCATGAAGGCAGTGGGTGCCGCGGCCTTTGACATGATCAAAGAAGTTCGGCGTCAATTCAAAGAAATCCCCGGCCTGATGGAAGGCAAAGCCAAGGCCGACTACACCAAGTGTGTCGACATCGCCACCAGCGCCGCCATCAAGCGCATGGTCGTTCCGGGCCTTTTGGCCATCGTCATTCCAATCATCGTTGGCTTCGTCGACAAGGAAGCCCTTGCCGGCTTGTTGGTTGGTGTCACCGTCAGCGGCGTCATCATGGCATTGTTCATGTCCAACGCCGGCGGCGCTTGGGACAACGCCAAGAAGCACATCGAAGCTGGTGCCTTTGGTGGCAAGGGGTCCGACCCCCACAAGGCCGCGGTTGTTGGCGACACCGTCGGCGATCCCTTCAAGGATACCGCGGGTCCGTCGTTGAACATCCTCATCAAGCTGATGTGCGTCGTCGCGCTGGTTTTGGCACCGTTGTTCATCTGAGAAGACTGATTTAGGAATTGGGCCGGCGTGGAGATGTTGCTCTGCGCCGGCCTTTTTTTTGCAGGAGATTCAGGGACGGTTTCGGGTCGCTGAGCGAGCGGGACTTATGAACGCCTGTTTCTGCGACGGAATCCAAGAATTAGAAACGCAAGCCACCCGGGGCTTGCGGTCAGGCCACTTTGGCAGGCGCATCCCACGCCGATCGCCTTTTGGGAAGGGTCTGGGACCGGTTCAGGTTTGACAGGGACAACAGGGACACGGTCGTCGCTGTCGTCACATGCGTCACCAAGGCCGTCGCTGTCTATGTCTCGTTGATCAGAGTTGGCGGTCAACCGACAGTTGTCGTCGCAATCGAGCAGGTCACCACCGGTGCAGGGGGTATCGGACACCTCGCCGGAAAGGTCACCGTCATCGAGGACGCCATCGCCATCCACGTCCTCATCGCAATCATCTCCTACCCCATCGCCGTTCTGGTCCGCCTGCAGGGAATTGGCAAGCTGTGGGCAGTTGTCGTCGCAGTCGAGCAGGTCACCACCGGTGCAGGAGGTATCGGACACCTCGCCGGAAAGGTCACCGTCATCGAGGACGCCATCGCCATCCACGTCCTCATCGCAATCATCTCCTACCCCATCGCCATCCAGATCCTCTTGCAGGGGATTCGCAAACGTCGGGCAGTTGTCATCGCAGTCGGTGATGTTGCCACCGGTACACGGGTTGTCGGCGGGTAGGTCGGCGGGAACCCCATCGCCGTCAAGGTCGCTGTCACAAACGTCGCCCACCCCGTCCCCATCGAGATCCGATTGGCTCGCATTGGCTACCAACCTGCAGTTGTCATCGCAAACGTCGACCGTGCCCCCCGTGCAGGGCTGGTCACCGTCACTACCCGATCGGCCGCCATCGTCGCTGACGCCATCGCCATCGGAATCGTGAATGTGGATCTCGGCTTGAACCAGGTTTGTAGCGATGGCCGATGTGCACGGGAGTTGACCCGCAGGCCGTTCGCAAGCAATGACCGACGCCGAGTTGCCAATGACACCTGGTGCCGCCGACAAATCTACCTCTGTGACCAGAATCAAGGAGAGCTTTTCGCCAACACCCAGGGGCTCGGGGTATTCGTAATCGAGGACATTCAAAGCGACATAGGAGTTCGACGCGGTGGCACCGTTGGCGAGAAAGGTGTCAGGTATGTAGGTGAGACCCGCGGGCAATTCATCATAAAGACGCACATAAACAGAAGCCGTGCCCTGATTCGTCACAGAGAACTTGTAGGTTACTTTGTCTCCGGGATAGACGACGGTGGGATTGCCGCCGCGCAGCGGCGACGTCAGTTGCCGCTTGTTCAGCTCCAACTCCACGCCAGTCAGCGACGACGCACAAGCCGTGCCGCCAACTCCAACGCCAGCGGGCAGGCTCGTCGCGGCGCAGTTTTTGATCTCCTCGGGAGTACCCAGAACATCTGAGGTGATCTGCGTCCAGAGGTCGACGGTGCCTTCATCGCTGCCACCGCCTGGATTTCCGTCGTAGGTATCAACGTAAGACAACACAAACCCAACCTCTCCTCCACTGCCATCCGCGTTTGCATTGTTGACCACGCAGTTGTCCATACAGACTTGACCTGGCAACAACGGCACAGCCAGAGAGTCATAGATGAGCGAATCGGGTAGCTCATCAACGAGCTCCACGTTTGTGGCTCCTACGCCGGACTCGTTCCAATAGTGCAGGGTCCACCGTAGCCAACCGGGACGGCTTGGATCGGCATGGGCAGTCTTACTCACCTTCACCACCGGTTCGGCACGCACGATGGTGGTGATGGATGATGTCTCCACCGGCAAGATATCCACTCCACCTCCGAGGGTCGTGGACGCTCCGAACAGCGCCCCGTTGACAATCTCCTTTTCTTGAAGTCCGTCGTCATCGGGGATGCTGACGTCGATACCGACCCACATCACGTCGTCCACGGGCAATACCGCCGAGAATGAAGGGTCCAGTCGCACACGCAGACACCTGGCATCCGCGGAGATATTCTCGATGGTTTCCCCAGAGAACCCAGGTCGATCGCTTGGCTGCAATGGGACGTTTGTCCACGTGGCTTGCAGAGAATCATCGAAGCAGGTCGAGTCGATGGATTGCTCGATCAGTACCTCTCCGGGATTTCTGACCGTGTAGACTTGGTGATATTCGGGTGTGAATTGACTCCCATCGATTCCCTCTCGCGGCAACCGATCGACGAGATAGACACCATCAACACTGACATTGCCGACGTTGATGACGCTCAGCAAGTAGGTGAATTGCGACCCCACCGGCCACGTGGAGGGACCGTTGATTTCTGCATCAAGAGCCGGGCTCGGCATGACGTGGACTGTGGTGGTGGCCCAAGCGTGCTCTTGCGACCATCGTGCCTGGGCGACCGCGTTGTCTGCTCCCAAAACAGAGAGATCGTTGGAACGAACCTGGGCCAAGATATCCAAAGCCGTGTCAGGGGGAACCCCTCGTTTGATGGGCAGATTGGCAAAGAACTGATAGGTCTGGACGTAGTCGTCGTGGCCCGTTACCCCAGGCACCGGTAATCCCCAACCGTTGGGGGGTTGGCACGCCGGGGGCACCTCCCACCAGACCATGCAACGGCTGTCGTTCTCGTCGAGCGCCGCTCCGCAACCAGCGGGCCCATGCACGGGTAGGTGGCAGCCGAAGACCACCGAATCGTCATCGCATCGTTCACCCGCGACGTTCTGGCCGGGGGCGGGAATGCTCATCGTCTCCGAATCATAAAGGACGCCGCAGGTGATACCCTGGAGGTCGATTTGATCCCGGACGGAGAACAGATTGATCACCCAACGGCCATCGACATACTGGCTCGCGTTGTTATGGTTCTCGGGATTGACGATGATGCGCGCAAACTCCCCGGCCCTCACTTGGTTGGCCTCGGCCCAAACATAGATTTCGGGCCATGAGAGCGTCTCCTGGCGTACACGGTAGCCAGAGACGGCACCGCAATCACGCACGACCCCCGCCGCATTGGTGAATGTCTCGTAGGTGTAGATATGGCCTCCGGCTAGAGAGACTATTGCGCCATCGGCGACGGGGTCGCAGCCGTAGGTGCCATCACACATGCGCCAGAGTCCTCTGGGATCCCAATTGCCATAATCGGGCGACATCCAAGAAGGATTGTCTCCGTCTTTGACAACCAACAACCGACAACCCGGAGGCACCACCGACCGAGGGTCGTCCTCTGCGGGAGCATTGACGAAAGCCTCAAATGAATTGCCGTTGCGGCTGAGATCGACCTCGTGCCAAAGACTCTGAGTGGGGTCCACATGGTCAAACTCGCCGTCGAGCGGATTCAGTCCCGAGTTCGAGCAATCTTTGTAAAGTCGCGTGGTCCGACCCATGTCCTTGACGCCATGAAAAGTTATGCCCTCTGGAACATCAAGGAGAAAATAGCTAGCGTCGAGGCGCACGGTATGGCTGCGGTACGACGCGTCGCCGTAGGGCATCCAGCCGGAGAAATATTCCCCAGAATGTACGGAACCGTCGTGGATGTAGTATTCGCTCCACGCCGGAAATGCGTTGTAGGCGTTGATGTCGTTGCCTACCTGCACCCGATGCACGTGGACATATCCCGTTCGGCACGTGTTGAGGACGACGTTGTGGATGGTGTCGTCAGAGGTATTGGTTTCGCTCCAACTCGGATTCTGTCCCGTCATCTCTCCATGGAGGACGACTCTTTCTCCATCGGAGCAACCCACAGGGACATCATAATAGACCACCACACCTTGGGTGGAGTCCCGATAATCCCACCGGTCAAAGTGGACGCTGATTGTGTTGAGGTCGTGCCCAACCTCGGGCACGGACAATATCTGGTAGGTGTATCGTCCGTCGGCGTTGTAGCTGTTGAGGATTTGTATCCGGCGAAACAGCGGCACACAATCACCGGTACCCGTAAGGGTGAACAACACATCCTCAGCGTCGGACGCTGCGGGATTGCTGCGCTGAGAATTTCCGAGGTAATACTGCGTGGAAAAGTTGCTTGCTCCGGGGCCGGCGTTGCCATACGCCGAATAGCGGTGGCGAACAAACCCACTCTCAGCCTGCACCGGAATGGGGCTCGCTGTGTCGGCGCTGAGAACCATTGCATTGTTCAGAGTTCCAGAGCAGTCCGTGACGCCATGAGCGAGGGTCACGCGACCGCCAACGGTCTTGGCGTCAACGTATCCGGTGGGAACGAAGAGGGTCACTTCGACACTGTGGGTGGATCCGGCGCTCAGGTCGTTCAACGCCCAGACGACATCACCGGATGTGGCATCGATTGGCGGCGTCGCCGGTAGCTCGTTCTGCGGCCCCGCCGTGGCCGCGACGAAACTCACGGGTCGATAGGTGCGCAAACCGCCCCCATGGCCATAATCTTCCTCCGCGTCAGTGGCGAGACCCACGTCTCCGGCATCACCGAGGTTGTTGAGAGCATCCAATGAGAAACCAACGATGGGTGATCTCGTGGTGCCTCCCGACGACGTGAGCTCGATCCTAAACGTGAATGTTTCACCCGGGCGCACCTCTTGACTGGTCGGCACGATGGCCAATTGGGTTGGCCCCGAGGCGCGGCCGAATACCCTCCACTGGTCGAGGCGAATGCCAACTGCTCCCGCTCCCGGTTCTGCGGTGTGGACGACATCGAGAACCAACCGGATCCCCGCAGGAGGAATATCCTGCAGGTCTATGCTGTTGCACCCTTCGCGGAGCTCACTCGTTGTCTTGAGGGCGGTGCCGACGCAGTCTTGAATCTCGAGGGAGATCGCCTCGACATCCGCAACACTGCCAATGATAACTTCACCGAAGGACCAACCTTCGAAGCTCGCCCCCTCGGGCTGAGGCAGGCTCACGCATACGGACGCGGCGCGGGCGCTTGCTTCGTTGGCGACAAGACCCACGCCTGAGTTCGAGAATCCGGAGGTTTGCGCCGTATCCAAGCCGGAGCTGTCGCTGAAGCCGTCAGAAAAGGAGTAGGCATCGTTCTCCAAAGGCTCCCCGGCGGCAAAAGCGTTGGCACCGGACAGCAAGACACAAACAGTCGCAATCCCCGGAGTGATTCTTTCCAGACGATCGTTCATTTCCCACCTCTCCTTGACAACTTGAACCCGCCAACACTTTCTTTCTTGCTAGCTTGCAAATTTCGAACCAGCTCAGGAAGATCTGTTTCATCACTTTTGCGGCCCGTTACAAACTGCGGATCGAGGGGATCCTACTGTCTGGAGCCTATCAGTTCCGAACCTGAGAGCAACATGGATCCGATTTCCACCGTGGCAAGTGCCTTGATCTTTTCGATGGACGCCTGGATCGCTGGATCGCCGTGGCAGATTCGGCGTCAGCCGCCACCGCTGTCGCAACCGTAGATAATCAAGGGCAACGCCGCACCTGTCGTTATGTCCGCGCACGCATCGCCATAGAATTCGACCTGCAGCCGAACCGGATCAAAATCCCAATGTTGGGTACGACTGCGATCCCGCGGATGACGACACAGTTGGTAGGATGTATTTGAACAATCCACTGGCACCTGGCCTGGATCCTCGTACTGCAAATACGCGAACAGCTTGCTTGTGTCGGGGGGCATAGAGACAAGGTCAAAAGCACAAGAGGCCACGTCTCCAAGGATGGAATCGAGGGCTTGACCCAATGAGGCGGCGTCGCTCGCGTTGTAATAGCATGCGGCGTTGACCTGACTGCAGTTGGTCGCATCCACCGACACGCAGTTGCTACCATCATAGACGCAACGAGCGGCCTCGCAGGCGTTCCGATCTCCGTGGTGTGCGGCGCATACACCACGACACTTAGAGCCGTCCCAGTTACAGCCAACGACAGCGCATGAAGCCCCACCGCCCACAGCCACCGCGGCACAGAAGGCCGCGTTGCTCTCACAACTCTCCGATTCCGTCGTCCAGGTGCACGCAGATACCTCGGCGCATGCCGTCTCGCCGCCCGCCGTCAGCGTCGAACAGAGGTTGTCATTGCCGACGCAAGCGGTGCCGTTCCAGAGGCACAAAGATGCATCGCATGCGGCTTCGCCGCCAGATCCGTAAAGCTCGCAGATCGGATCATCGGCAGGACATATCGATCGACCACCGTGGACCGCATGACAATTCAGACGCGGACTGACTGTCCCGAATGCAAAGCCGATGACAAAGGTGTCAACGGCAATGGGCAATCCCCGCAAATCATCAAGTGCCTTGTTCACTTTGCACGGGATGTCGTGACACGAACCATCGCCACCGGAGCTGGGTGACGCGCATTCGTTCCCGGTTGGGCAATCGCCAGAGCCGGTGCAGACCCCCGGCGCTCCGACACAGCCTTCAACATAGCCCATGTCACCATTGGCTTCGCCGTCTGTGATGAGGACAACGACATTCTCACGACCGGGTGCCTGGAGCCCAGCGGTGTCAGCGTCTTCCTTGAGTTTTCTCAGGGTGGGCCCTATGGGCGTGCCGCCACCGGGGTAGGTGACGCTGAGTGCGTCTGCAATAGCGACGTAGGCGAACTCCTGAGTCGCGAGGTCGACTTCCCCAGGAACAAGGTTGGAGGTGCACACGCGTCCCGCTGCACCACTGTCGGGTTCGCAATTGCCCGCAGCATCGACGCAGTAGATGGCGTCGCAAGTATACTGGTTGCATGCTTCGCCGCATCCGGAATCTGTGCCACACCATTGGTGGGGAAAGCTCGACAAGCCGAAGCTGACCGTGCCATTGAAATTGCCCGTCAAGGTGTCGATGGCTCCTAGGGCCTCGTTCCAACGACTGTCGCTAGAGCCGGCGAGATCGCACTTTTCCATGCTCCCCGAACGGTCGAGAACCACCATGACATTGGGTTTGACCAGGGCCCCAGCGGCGAGATCCCCGTTGCCGCAGTTGAGGGCCGGGACGCAGGTGAACGTGGCGTGGCAGATCTCGCCCTCTGCGCAGTCGCGATCGCCCGCGCAATTCTTCTTTGCAATGCAACTCTGTGTTGCCGCAGAGCACTTCTCGATTTCGTCCACGCAATCCGCGCAATCGAGCGTGGGCATGCAGGTGTAATCGACACAGTCGAAAATGCCTTCCGCGGCACCGCCCAGGCAGTCATTGTCATCGAGGCATTCTCCCACTTCGATGCAGGTACCCATGACGCTGCAAATCTCGCCTTCGATAGCGCAGCAGGTGTCGTGTTCACAACACAGGACGTCATTGCCGGAACAGCCGCTGGTGAAATCGTTGGCGTCGCATAAATCGGGTCCGAGAACACAGATGTTGTCGACGCGGCATTGGTATCCGGGCGGGCAGTGGGCATCGGTGGTGCAGGTGCCCTTTTCAATGCATCTCCCCTCGTCATCACAGAAATAGCCGCCGTTGGGGTCGACCTCGAGGCAATCGTCGTCGCCGCGGCAATTGCCGACGTTCATACACAGGCAGGTTTCGGGAAAGACATGTAGGTTGTCGCAATCGCCGAGCGTTGCGCAGAAGATGCCGCCTGCGCGGCAGTCTGCACTGACCTCGCAGGAGCCCTTAGGCACGCAGGTTCCACTTTCGGCGCAGATTTCCGTTGCGGTGGCACACTCGCTGTCGTTCTGGCAGTCGTAGCTGCGCACGCACACCTGTGAATCACTGCACAAATGCACACCTGCTCCGTGCTCCTGGTAGACGAGGCAATCGCAATCGGTCAAACACGAATCACTGTGGATGCAGGTGCGTTTACCTTCGCTTTCGCAACTGCATACACTTCCGTCACAGTCCTCGGGATGGGCGCACTCCCCCACGTTGAGACAATGCCCCGCATGGCTGCAAAACATGGTATCGAGGCAACTGCCTCCCACGTGGCCTGGCAAACAGGGAAGCTGTTTGCAGGTGCCGTTGATGCACAGATAGTCCTCATCACAGTAACCCGAAGGGAACCCGCTGCTGCAAGCTGCCGGTGCGCAGGGAGGCACACAAACCTGCCCCGCAGAGCACAAACCCGTGCCGTTGGTTTGACTGCAAGGGTTCTCTTCGATGGGGATGCAATAGCCGTTGAAACATGCACTGCCAGACTCGCACAAACCCAGCGGCTTCTCGGGAGAACAGGCATTCGTCCCGCTCTGACAGACACCGATCACACACAGCTCACCGTCGGGACATTTGCCCTTGAGATTGGATGTCGAGCACGCCGCCTCTGGGGGGATATCAACACACTGGCCATTCTCACAGGTCTGTTCTTTGTTCTCACAGCCGCAGGGGCCAATAATGGGGACACAGCTCGCATCGGGGTCGCCGGCCACGCACACCTCACCGTCGGGGCAGACGCCGTTGGAGTTGTCACGACCACACTCGGTCTCGGCGGTGATCGGGACGCAGTCGCCCTTGTCACAACCCTCGCCCTCAGAGCATTGCGGACACCAATCGCCTCCCTCGCCATCGCAATCGCCACCGCCGGTGTCGAGACATACCCCTCCACAACAGGTGCGGCCTTCTGGGCAATAGACGCCAGCGGCTTTGACGACCGAGCATAACGCTGCTTCGGTGCAGACGCGTCCGACGCACATTTCGCCAACTCCGCAGTCCCGCCACGTTTCACATGCAGTGGGCGGACTGGTCTCTCCCTCGTTGACAAACAACAAACCTCCACAGCCGTTGGCACCGAGAGCCAGAGCCATCCATGCAAGAATTGCCATAGAAGTGCGTGTCATGGTTAAATCGTATCAGGAACGCGGTGGGAATTCAGGAGGTCAGATGAGAAACGGGGTGCCTTCGCCATAGAAGAACAAAAAAGCCCCCGGAAGCATCGCTACCTCCGGAGGCTTCCATGTTCACAGCGACCTGCGAGCTACTTGTTCGCTTGGTAGTACTTCATCAAGATCTTGGCCACTTCCGGACGACTGAACTCGACGGGAAGGTCTTTGCCCTCGGAGAGCATCTCGCGCACCTTGGTACCCGACAGGAAAACCCAGTCTTCCTTGGTGTGATCGGGTGCATCGCGCATCATGATCACCTTGCCGAGCTTCTTTGACCATGCGGTGTTGTCCGCCTTGAAGATTTCGATTTCCATGGCACCCTTTGGCACCTCTTCGTCGAAGATCTTCTGTGCATCGAAGCCGCCGTAGTAGGAACCGACGCCAGCGTGGTCGCGGCCCACGATGAGATGGGTGCAACCGCAGTTCTGACGGAACAGTGCGTGCAAGACGGCCTCACGGGGACCTGCGTAAAGCATGTCGAATCCGTAGCCCGTGATGAGCACAGACTTCGGTGGGAAGTATTTCTCGGCCATGATGCGAATGCAATCATCACGTACATCGGCGGGGATATCGCCAGCCTTCAGCTTGCCGAGCAACATGTGGATAAGAATACCGTCGGTGCCCAGACGTTCATGGGCCATACGGCACAGCTCTTCATGAGCGCGGTGCATCGGGTTGCGGGTCTGGAATGCAACAACCTTTCTCCAACCCATCTTGGCCATCTCGTCGCGAATCTGACCAGCAGTGCGGAAGGTCTCGGGAAATTCTTTGTCGAAGTACGAGAAGTTCAACACTTGGATGGGGCCCGAGATGAGCGTGTTACCGACCGTGTTGAATGCCTTGACTCCGGGATGCTCCATATCGAGGGTGCGGAACACCTTCTCGGTCATGGTCTTCATCTTGTCTTCGGGGATCGTCTCGATCTTCTCAACGTCCATCACCGCAAGGATGGGGTTGCCGTTGATGTTGGGGTCTTTGAGGGCAATCCGCTTGGCGCCCTTGATGGACGAAGCGTCCTTGACCACGTTGATAATGGGTACGGGGAAGAACAGGCCGGATTTGGTCTTCATCTTCAACGAGGTGCCCATGGCGTCCTCGAGGTTCATAAAGCCCTTGAGCGGGTTGAAGTAGCCGGCACCCATCATGACGGCATTGCCCGCAGCAGCGGACGAAATGACGATTGATGGCAGGCCCGCAGCTTCTTTGAGCAACGCGGCACGTTTGGCATTGTCTGCGACGTACAACGGATTCAACTTGTCTGAACCGTGTGGTTTGATCATCTTTTTCTCCTGGGTCGTTTGAAAGTTGGTTCTGGTTTCTTTCGTAAGCTCAAGCGCCAGCCGAAATGCTGCGCCGTTATCTTGTGGCAACCATACGCTCGTGAACCATCGCCAATGTCCGATAGATCATGTGCGCAAATTTCGAATATGGAATGGACAAAAACAGGCACAACACCGCGCTCAGGTGGACAATGTAAACCCACAGTCCGAGTCGGCCGTCGTCCATCAGGCGCAATACCTCGGCTCCGACACCCGTGCCAATGACCAACAGGACCACCGTCAAGAGCAAATTGTCAAACGCGGTGGTCTTGCCTGCTGGTTTGTCGGCACGCAGGCGATGGAAGAGGATGAGCAAACCGCCGAGCACCAACGAGACGGCACCCAGGTTGCCCATAATCTTCATCCAATTCCCAAGCGGCAGGTGGCAATCGGCGATCCCACTCTCACAACGGGCGCTAAAACCTGGGAGCTCGAGGTGGTAGCCATACAGCCAAACCACAAGGAAACCACTGGTTGTCGCTGCAAGCACAAAGCCCCAGAAGAGCAAAAAATGCCCCCATTTGCGTCCAACGGCCGTTCCACAGGAGCCAAATCTCTTATGGCTGATAATCTCGGTCACCGTGCCAGTGACTGCGCGAACAAGAGATCCCTTGCGTTCGGCACCCTCTCCCCACTTTTTCCAGGCCCGCGAAGCCCCGACCAACGCAGGAACACCTGCGAAGCCCAAAAGTGCAGGGAAAAACACTGCGTAGATGAGCCAATGGGGCACCGCATCACCGTATGCCCACTCGGGACCCGACGGTGCGGTCAAGCCGTTGTGCAGCCACACCATCGTTAACCAGAAGGCAAATGGGACCGCTAAAAGCAACGCCCACGTCGTCCTCGCATTGCCGACGAGCTTGCCTACAAAGCGTGGAAACGCCAGCTCTTCAATGGCCAAACCGCGAGCGATCTGCATGACATCGCCGGGCT
>Ga0156400_1238_pt1 | contig 35671 bp, 28 predicted proteins | sample RifOxyA3_FD_108044 | JGI IMG/M metagenome (GOLD analysis project Ga0156400, IMG submission 108044) | Deltaproteobacteria bacterium RIFOXYA12_FULL_58_15
ACTATTCGAGGACATCCAGGCCCTCACGGATGTCTATCGCGATGAGGGCTATGCCTACGCCAACGTCACCCCCAACTCGCGCATTAAAAAGGATGAGCGGCTGGTGGATCTTGACCTTGAGGTCGAACGGGGCGAGCTCGTCTATTTTGAGCGGATCGAAGTTGTTGGCAACACCAGAACCCGCGACAAGGTCATTCGCCGCGAGATGCGCGTTTTTGAGGGTGATCAGTACAGCGCTTCGGGACTCAACGAATCGCGGGCTCGCGTGTACCAACTCGGTTTCTTCGAGACCGTGAACATTGCCACCAGCCGCGGCTCGAAGCCCAATACCATGAACATCACCATCGAGATCAAAGAGAAGTCGACCGGGACCTTCCAGGTCGGTGCCGGCTTCTCTTCGGTGGAGAGCTTCATCGCCACCGCCCAGATTGCTCAGAATAACTTCACGGGCAAGGGCCAACTGTTGTCTGTGTCGGCACAGCTTTCGTTTGGCGAGTTTGCGCGTCAGCTCGCTACCCTGCAATTCTACGAGCCGTATTTCCTCGATTCGCAGTGGTCGTTTGGTCTCAACGCGTACATCACTCAGCGCTATTTCCGGGAGTTCCAACGCAACGCCAACGGTTTCTCGCCGAGCTTTGGTTATCCGATAACCCCCGACCTACGGGTCAACGCCGGTTACACCCTCGAGTGGATCGAAGTTGTAACCGACGCAGCCAGCGGGCCTTCCTTGGCTGATCTCAACCGCGGCAACGGTCGCAATTCGGCCGTTAATGCGAGCATCTCCTATGACACCCGTGACAATCGCCTATTCCCCTCGAGTGGTCACTACCATGTTTTGAGTGGTGAGCTCTCTGACCGCCTGATCGGTTCCGAGGAAGGCCTCGAACATCGGCGCATGCAGTTGTTTATGCGCTACTATTATCCGCTGCCTCTGTCGTTGGTGCTCAAGCTCAATGCCAGCTTCGGCATCGTCCGTTCTCGAGGCGATGAGCGGGTGGCCATCAGCGAGCGCTTCTTTCCTGGCGGTATCTACTCTGTTCGCGGCTTCGAGCCCCGTGGACTCGGCCCCACGCAGCGGGTCTCGGTACGTGGTGACCCCACCTCAGAGACTTTTGAGTTCATCGTCGGTGGCAACAAGGAAGTTGTGTTCAACCTCGAGATCGAGTTCCCAATCGTCGAGGCAGCCGGCATCAAGGGCGTCATCTTCGCCGACGCGGGCAATGCCTACGATGACGACGTCGGCTTCTTCTACGCCGGCACCCCGAAGGAACACATCCCGGCAGCTTACATGATGGGCTCCAACGAACTTTTGTTGAACGGGCCACCCCTCGGCCTCTACTATTCATTCGGGTTCGGATTCCGATGGTTCAGCCCCATTGGCCCTCTTCGCTTCGAGTGGGGTATCCCCATCACCAAACGCGGTAAAGATGACCGCGACATCATCTTCGAGTTTACCATCGGTAACTTCTTCTAGACGGAGACTGCCGGGACGAGACCCTCAGGAGTCGTCGTTGTCATCCCGTGTGAGTTCGAGTCCAACACCATACTCTCCGTGTTTTTTGCTCGTCCCCACCCATTTGACTGTGGCGGGAACTGTCACCTCGCCCTGACTGCGCTCCAGGGTGTAGCTCACCGAGATCTTGTCTCCGGGGCGCAATAGAAGGGGGACATCCCCAGTCTCCCAGGTTGGTGTCCCCAACAACTCTGTCACCGGTTGGAAGAACATCCCGCGGCTGCTGATGTCACGAATCAGCCCCATGGCAAAACCATGGGCAACGCCACACTCGGCATTCCAACTGACATCGTGCCGTGTCCCTGTTCGTTTCTCATACTTGTGTGCCATGAGCGACCTCCTGCATGCATGGTGGGCACTCACGGCAACTTTCGCCACAATCTTTTCCTCGATTTAGTAGATCACGTCCTTGACGTTCCGACGTTCGCCGTGTGGTCTCGTCATGGAACCCAATCTCTGATATGGGCGAGTGGCCGTGAAACTAGAGACAGCACTCTCGTGCAGTTATCGTGATTTCGAATCGCTCAGTTTGGACGAGTGGGAGGCGATTGCCGCGGCAATCCTGCTCTCCTTGGAGACCGAGCTCGGGATACAATTCGCGGGCTCGAAAGTATCTCTTCCCGATCCGGTCGATGTTCAACCAGGCCTGACATTTTCCTTTCAGACATCGCCCGTGGGCGACCAGGACATGCACGTTGGATTTGAGGGCGTGGGCGGATTCGAGAGCGACGCATCGGGGACCGCGATCTCGGTCTCTCTTCTGCTCTTTGCGGATGGTGTACGCGTCAGCAGCCCCGAGCGCGACTATTACGAGATGGAGCTGCATTCGACCACCAACGGCGATGTGTATTGGAAACGACTCGGTTGGCAGAGGGACGAATTTGGCGAGTTTGAGGCCATAAGGAAATGGGGGCAATTGTCGCAGTAACGGGTGCGCTCTGCTGGGTGTGGACCGCAGAGATGGCTATGGCGCAGCGGGCACTTGGGGTGGCGATGGTTCCTCTTGCTCGAGGGGAAGGCCGGCAGCACGCCAGCCGAGGATTCCTGGACGCAATTGGTACAGACGTGCAAAACCGAGATTCATCAACATGGCGACAGCGCGCAGACTGCGCCGTCCGGCACGGCACACCAACAAGAGGTCTCTGTCCCGCGGGAGCGTGGCGGCGTGTTGCATGAGATCGCGCAAGGGTATCAGCATCGAGCCGGGCACGTGTCCCGCTCGATACTCCCCGGGCTCGCGGACATCGACCACGACGCTATCGGGCTGCGCCGCTAGAGCCTCGAACTCGGCGACCGACAGGTGGCACTGTGCCGGAAGGTGGTGGCGCGTCATCTGTGGAATCGCGGGATCGTAGGGATGTTTCTCTAGGGCCTGACACTCGGCAAAGACGCGTGCGTCGCATTCGTAGATGCACACCGCAGGATCGACCACGTGTTCGAAGATGTGCTCGACGGCACTTTCCTGGGGCAGGATGTTGGCATCGATGAGGGCACGAAAACCCGATGCCTCCATGGTCCGCAGCACCGGCTCCCGTGGACGTACAAAAAAGACGTCGCCTCCCATGCTGCGGTAGCTTGCCACGGTGGCCTCGAGCATCTCGATTCCACTCGTGTCACAAAGATTGACTCCGTGCATGCGTAGTACGAGGTTCACCTGCCCGGGATGCGCGTGCAGATTTCGACGCAAACTCTCCTCGACGTGGTGGACCGCACCAAAGAAAAGCGGGCCTTGAATGTTGAAAAACGCCGCCTGTGGGCAGGTGTCTGCCTGCGGATCCTCGTGAAAGTGACGAAACTCCCGGTCGGGCACCACGTGATACACCCGCGGTATGCTCTCCTGACCGACGAACAGAGCAAGTGACAACAACACGCCCGCGAGCACGGCGAACTCGAGCGGCAGGACCAGTGTTGCGACAAAGGTGCCGACCATGGCGATGGCGTCGAGACGTGAGGTGCGAATCACACGGGCGATGGCTGACTTGTCCACCATGGTCCATGCCACCACCAACAGGACGCCAGCAAGGGCCGGCTTGGGAATGCGGCCCACCAGGGGTGCCGCGGCGACCACTGCAATCAGTATAAAGACACCGGTGATAACACCGGCCACGGGCGAGCGTGCCTTGGCCAGGTGTGCCATACTCGAGCGAGTCAACGACCCGGAGCACGGGTATCCGGAGAACAGCCCGGCCGCAATGTTGGCGATCCCTTGCCCCAAGAACTCCTGGTTGTTGTCGAGTCGATCACCGCTGCGACGCGCCAGAGCCTGGGCAATGGCCATGCTCTCCACCAAACCCAGTGCTGCCACTGCCATGGCCCCAACTGCAAGACGGCGCAATGTCGCCATATCGGGTAGGCCTGCGGTCAGAGGTGGCAGGGAGTTGGGAATGACGCCGACGATGCGCACGCCCGCATCATCGAGCCGCGCAACAAAAACCACGAGGGCAGCGACAGCCACGGCGACCAAGATGGCGGGCACGTGCCGCGACAGGCGGGGGAGCACAACGATGAGAGAAGCGGTGGTTACCCCAAGGACCAGACTGGGAAGATGGCTGTCAGGCCAGTGGTCGGCGAGAGTTGCGAACGCACCTGAAACAGTAAGAGTTGGTTCGAGCTCAAGACCCAATAGATGCCGCAACTGCCCAAGACCGATGAGCACTCCAGCACCAGCGGCAAAACCAATGAGCACCGGACGAGAGGCCACGGTCACCAGGGCACCGAAATGGAGCGCCGCGAAGCCGATGCGCAACAAGCCGGCCATGACCGCGAGAGCACTGGCGGCAAGGAGAAACTCTGGAGTACCAGGCCCGACCACCGGCAAGAGAATGGACAACACTAAGATGGAAGTGGCGTTGGTGGGACCGGTGGAAAGAAACCGCGACGATCCCCACAGGGCACCGAAGATGGCTGCCACCGCTGCGGTGTACAGGCCATAGTGCGCAGGCAACTCAGCGATAGAGGCATATGCAATGGCCTGGGGGATGGCCACAGCCCCGACGCTGGCACCGGCGATGATGTCGGGCAGGAGGTCCTGACGACGATAATTCCGCAAGATGTCCCACGGACGTACCCATAATCCTGCGAAACCACTCGATGATGTAACCGCTGGCGCGGGGCTCTTGCGCATACCCGGTAGTGTAACGACGATTTGCCGTGGTTCACAGGGCAAACGCGCAGCACCATCCCATCAACGAGGTTCGTCCGCCTTCAGAAGCTCGAAAACGACTGGACAAAACCCACGTAGACCGTCACCGGAGCGCGTTGGTTGGTCCGGCTCTCTTCGCAGACGCAGCGGCCTAAGGGGACGCCAAAATCGACGGTGATGGCTGCGGGAGTAACGCCCATGACCTCGCCGATGAAACGCAGTCCATAACCGACATCGAAGAATGCACTGCGATCGCAGTCGATTGGGTCAAGGACTGACATGTAGACAGCGTCCGCGAACAGGGCACCCTCGAGACGGGTCCAGGTGAGAATGCCGCCCAAGTCGGTGCGGGCATCACCAATGAAGAGATGGCGGTACTCGGTGCTCATTACCAGGCGGGCGTCGCCTCGCGCTTCGTCGCGCTCAAAACCGCGACCCGCGCGATAGAGGTCACCGACGGACAGGGCGTCTTGAATGGGCGTTTCGCCGAAATTCATGTCGCCGCGGAGACGTCCGACGACTGCGTGGCCAAATGCCAGTTGCCAGATGTAGAATCCAGAGACACCGACCTAGCCGAATTGGTAGGGTGCGCCGTCTTTGGCCCAACCAGTGGCCCCGCCGAGTCGCAGGGAGAGGCCCTTACCCTCGAATGCCCAGTAAGAATTCAACCGGTCGTCGTAACGATAGAAGAGGAACAGGCTTAGCTGGTCGCCAGGTGTTGCTGGTGGACCGTCGCAGGGAGGGCGCCGTGTGAACTCAGAACGCAATCGTTCGTAGGCGAGGGAAGCGCCCACTTGGTGGGCCAGGCGCAAGGGTGTGAGTTCCTCACCGAAGGCAAAAGAATAGGTGGTTGCAGCACCTATGGATGACGGGTCGTAGAGGGCGAAGAAATCAAGGCGGTGCTCGAGGTCGTGAATGCGCCGCAATGAAAAATCAACGGCCAAGGTGAGCTCCTCGTTGGTAACGGCGATGAGACTCGCAATGTTGTTGAGGAGAAATCGCCAACGGGGGGGCGTGCGGTTGTTGAAACGGGGACCCTTGCCCGGCTCGTGGGCGAGCTCGACCAGTCGACCCTCTGGATCGATCTCAACAATTTCGGCGGGACCTTTGTTTTTCACCGGCACGGAGACCATGCCAGGCCCCAAACGCTCGACCCGGTGGATGCCTCCTTCGCCGTCGACCACCTCAACGGTGATGGGCTCGCGCAGGGTATTCGCAGCTGGGCCATGCGCTTCGACCATCACCTCGACGGTATCGTCGGTGTTACGAACTTCGCCTATTGCGTAGTCGATCTCGGGGTAGCGGCCCAACCACGGCGCCCACAATGCCAGCAGATCCTCCTGTGAAATTTCCTTGGTGACTTCGGCCAAGGGTAGGTCGTCCTGGACGTAGGCGGCGATCAAGTCGGAGACAGCTTCGACACCGATCTTGTCGATCATCTTCTCATAGAGGAGTTTGCCGCGGGGACGGGAGTGAAAGAAATTATCCAGGCGCCAGCGCCGCGGCGAGGATTCATCGATGGCTGAGAAGTAGGTGTCCCGGAAGGCGACCTGCGGCGCAAAGATGAGCGAGTCGATCTCGGGAATCACCGCAAAGGTTTCCAACAGCTCTGGGGCGTAGACGGTCTCACCATAACGCTCCGCGGCCAAGCGGTCGGTGAGAGCGCTACCCACAAGCTCAGAGATCAGGCTCGCAGGCAAATCGGGATCCACACGTTGGCAATGGGCACCGGCGAGAAGGGTCAGCTGCTCGCGCCAAATTGACAGTCGGTGCAATGCCAGAAAGGTCTCGAATGGCAAGAGGTGGAACATGCGGTCAGAGACGGCGAAGCCCTCATCGAAGCGCTCGACCAGATGCTCGCGCAGTGGTGCCACTACCACCAACAACGTCTTGGCTGGCGTTAGGCCAAACCGCCCGGCAAAGGCAAAGCCATCGGCGAGGGTTGCGCTGAGCTCGCCCAGTGCGGTCTCGTCGCGGCTGGCGCTGAGATCTCGCAAGCCTGCCCCCATCGCCTCACCGTGGGTTTGTGGCACGATGACGGTAACACCGGCCTGCCGCATGACACTGACCGCCGGGGCGAGGAGGATAGGCACGAAGCGGCCTGAATGCTCACCGGTGATGACCCGAGGGGAGTTTAGTCCCACGGGTTGATCCCCGACAAATCCAGCGACGCCTGCGGGGACGCGAATCCTAAATTGAATTTTTTGGGACGGGATCTCCTCGCCAGCTCCAAAGGCCGGGTGCCAACCCCCGAGCAGGTAGCCTATGCCGCCACGCACTCCCAGTGTGCCATTGCGGTTCGGCACCCGGGTACTGAACTCGACGGTAACAGGGCCCCCTGGAGCTGCAGGAACGCCATCGAGCCAAGGGCCATCGGCGATGTGGCTTCGGCCGTTGATCGCGAGGTGCATCGCCGCCGGATCGAACTTGGCTGGGTAAAACCACTCGCGGTTGATGTCGTCAATGCCATCGGCAGTGCTCAACACACCGGGGTAGGTCGCAACTTGAATGCCTGCCTGAGGGCCTGCGCAGGTGATCGTGCCGCGAGCCTGCTGCAGATAGGCACCTATCTCAGCTTCGAGGGTGACCTCATCGCAGACCGGGCTGGAGAGGACTGTGAGAATCGTTAATAAAACCACAAATTCAGCTCAAATGAACAGTTGACGCGACTTCAGTTTGCAATCTAGATCAATCCGCGCCATCTCGCCCTATGTCAACCAAAACCAAAACGGCCCTGGTACCCCGGTCAGGGAGCGTTTATAGTCGAGCATCAGCGAGAAACCCGAATCGACCATGTTTGAACTCACAATAAATGTAGTCACAACGGATTTCGAACACAGCGAGCCTTTGCGGCAAGCCATCACCAAAGAGGGCTTGCCCCTTGCGCAGCACCCGCTCACCGAGCCCATCATCGCAGTTGCGGTGGTTGACGCGGATCCGTGGGGCAAAGCTCGCGAGCTGCAGGGTGCCAATGTGCGACGCATCTTGGTGTTCTGCACCGGGATGGCAGAACAGCGTCCTGCGGAACCCCCCGCGGGCGCCGTTGTTCGACATTGGCCTGGCGATCCCGAGACCGCGACGATTTTTGTCGAGCAGCTTTTCGAACAAGCTAAGGACGAACCTGCCGCACCAGGTCCAGGATCTGGAGGGGCCTTGGCGGCAGCACCCGAGGCGGCCCATCCGCCCGATGCGCCACCACCTTTGCTGCCACCCGAGCCGTCTCCGCAGCGCACAGAGGACGAAGAGCCGGAAGTTGTCGATGAGGCTGAGTTCGTTGAGGACGCTCCCCCAGAGCCAACGCCACAAGGACTGATGCCACCACAACGTCCGACGTTGTCAGCTGCCCCCGTGATGGAGGAAATCACTCCGGAGGACCGGGGGTTCATCAATCGCGTTTTCATCCAAGTCAAAGATGTCGATTTCCGCAGACCGCCACAGTTGCCAAGCAAGAGCCTCACTGGCATCGACAAGAAGATGCATTTCCTGCGCGAGCGTGTGCGGGAGCTTGAGCGCGACCTCGCCCGTGTTGGTTATGTGTGGGCAACCAAGCAACGCGAAGTCGACGCTGTCGAGAAGATCATCACTTCCAAGGAGAGTGAGCGACAGACAGCGGTCCAACGTTACAGCCAAATGAAGGACCAAGCCACTCGCGCCGCTGCAGCTCACAGGGCCGAGGCGGATGACCTGAAGGGTCGGTTGGCGGCACTCGAGTCGGAAAAGGCCAAGCTGCAGGAAGACCTCGCGACTGTCGGCGGCAAACTTGCCCGGGAGGAACAAGAGAAGGCGGCGTTGATTGCAGAGTTTCGTAAAAAGATTGACGAGGCACAGACGGCCTTCACACTGCTGCGCGAACAGTCGACCAACGCGATTGCCGATCTCAGCGGTCGCCTCGGAACCACGCAGGTCGAGCTGGAACAAACCCAGACTGCCCTAGCCGAGCGGGAGATGGCTGCCGCTGGTTTGACTGATACCGTCGCCGAGCGGGACGCGACGATTGCGCAACTTCAAGGTGAACTGGAGAGCGCGCGTGTTGACCTCACAGAGCGAAGACAGGACCTGGAGCGGCAACACGCGGAGCTGCAAGAAACACAGCAGACCGTTGAGGCGCGGGACAATACGGTTGCAGAGCAAACTGCCACCATCGAGGAACGCGACCAAGCAATCGCGACTCTCACCGATGACAACGCTCGCGCAATCGACGAGCGCGACCAACAGATTGCCGAGTTGCACAGAACCCACGAAGCGACCGTCGCCGAGCACACCCAGGCGATGGAGACGGTGCGAGGGGAGCACCTGGCGGCCTTGGGCGAACGTGATCAGGCTGCGGGAGATCTGCGGGCCGAACACGCCCAGGCGATGGAGACGTTGCGCGAGGACCACCGGGTGGCCATCGCTGACCTCGAGAACACCAGAGCCGCATTCGCCGCTGAACTCGAGGAGACACGGGCGGCTGTAGCCGAACTGCAGGCAACGCTTGCTTCGGTGCAAGACCGAGCAGCGGTGACACAAACGCAGCTCGACGGGCGGATTGTTGGATTGGAAGAGGAGGTTCGGTCCGCCCACGAACAACGCCTGCATACGGCCAGCACTCTGGCTGATCGAGAGAAGACGCTGTCCGCGGTTACGGCGGAAATGTCTAGCAGTAGACAGGCACAAGAGGAACGGATCGTGGAGCTCAAAGAGCTCATGAGAATGTACGAGAAACGGGCGGCCGATCTCGATGAAGAGATCAAGAGCGCACGAGCGGAGTTCAACCAGATCGCCGATGAGTATCAGAAACATCAAGCCAACGCTGGGCGTATCTCCGAGGAGCTCGGCCAAAACTTGGCGGATGCTCGCGCGGAGGCGAGAATCGCCAAGGATCGAATAGCGGAGCTCGAAGAGGCCCTCCGCGACCGTGACAAACAACTGAACGAGGCGCTCGGCAATATCGACAACGCCAAAGAACAAGCCCAGGGTGCCCAAGGCGACCTCGAAGCATTGCAGCGCCAGCTCGAGGATTTCGACAAGCAGAACACGGAGCTCGGGGAAAGGCTGCGCAACGCCGAGATTGAGTTAACGGGATTGCGTGAGGAATCAATGACGTTGCGAAACGACACTGAGGCCTTCGCCATCAAGCTCAAAGACGCCAACGAATCTGCCGAGCAAGCCAAGTCAGAGCTCGCGACTCGCGAAGCCAGCTTGATGGAAGCGCAAGCAGCCCTACAGGCAGCGCAGGAGGGCGAAAGGCTCGCCCGTGCCGATCTCGACGCCATGGGCGCACAGTTGACAGAGTTGCAGGGCAACCAGTCGTAGCACCATTCGGACAAGCCCCGTTCCTAGCGTGTACTCAAAAATCAGGTTTGTCCGAGCCGCTCGGCCGGGACTGGTATCGTTAGAGCTTTTTTTACCGCCTCCGCCAACTCCAGCGCCCGCACGCCGGCTGCGGCGTCAACTCGAGGCTTGCGTTGGTGCTGAATGCAATCGAAGAAGTCATGATCCTGAAGAGCCAAGGCGTCGCCGTGTGGGACCTCGATGGGCTCACCGACAATCTGTGGCCAGGGATTGTTGGCCGCAGCAGGTAGCCGGCGCACTGACTTGACCTCACGACTGGCACAGTCGATGGAGACATAGCGTTCCACTGTGAACAGGCGAATCTTGCGGACGGGCTCGATCGATGCCCGACCGGCAGAGAGTTGTGCCACCGTTCCGTCTTCGAACTGCAAGCGCGCTGATGCCATGTCGACATCGGACGTGATGACAGGAACGCCCACGGCGCGCACTTCCGCCAAAGGGGAGGGGACGAGGCTCGCAACGATGTCAAGGTCGTGGATCATCAGATCCAGGACAACGTCGACGTCAGTGGAGCGACCGGTGAAAGGACCGAGTCGTTCGGCAACGATGTATCGAGGACGATCGGCAATCGCCAGAGCGGCGGCGATGGCAGGGTTGAATCGCTCGGTGTGGCCCACTTGAACGATGCGGCCGTGTTTGCTGGACAATTGTTCGAGGTGCTTGGCATCGGCCGCGGTTGCCGCCAGGGGCTTTTCCACAAGGACGTGCAAGCCGAGCTCAAGGGCGGCCTCGACCAGGACCACGTGTGCCATGGTGGTCGCGGCAACAATGACTGCGTCAGCCCCTCCCGCGAACTCCGCGAGACTCGCCGCACCTTTGACGCCGTATTTGTTGGCGGCGGCATTGCGCTTGTCCTTGTCGGTATCAACAATGCCGACCAAGATGGCCGTGGGATCGGCTGCAACTTTCTGCAGGTGATAGGTGCCGAGATGACCCACACCGACAACAACGATTCGTACAGGTTCCATGCTGCGTTGTACCGCCTTGCCGTTCACGACACCGTCAATCGATGTTGTTGTTGTCCGTGACCGGCTGGACCAATCGCGGGGGACACACCCCTCGGTCGGAGGCTCGAATGAACTCACACATCTCCGCGACAGGGGGACAGTGGCTCATCTCTGCCTCTACTTTCTCGAGGGATACCAGTCGGGCGCGATGTCCCCCAAACAACATTTTGAATGCGGTGCGAACTGCCAGCAGGTCCTCGCGAGACCAGCCGGCGCGTTTGAGCCCGACGATGTTGATGTGCACCAACTGGGCGCGGTCACCTTGGGCGATGCAGAAGGGCGGAACGTCCTGGGCGACCATGGCACCGCCAGCGACAAAAGCATTTCGGCCAATACGGCAGAACTGGTGAACACCAGCCATGCCACTCATGATCACCCTATCTCCTACGGTCACGTGGCCGGCAAGGCTCACGGAGTTGGAAAGGATGACATTGTCGCCAAGGATACAATCGTGCGCTGTATGGGAATAGGCCATCAGCAGACAGTTGTTGCCCACGCGGGTCTCCATATGGCCGCCCGCGGTTCCTATGTTGAGCGTGGCTGATTCGCGAATGACGTTGTCGTCGCCGACGATCAGGCGCGACGGCTCCCCCTTGAACTTGAGATCCTGGGGTGGACCGCCGAGCGCAGCAAATGGATGAATGATGTTGCGGGCACCAATGACCGTGTCGTTCACAAGGACGACGTGAGAGAGCAGCCGCGTATCAGGGCCGATCTTCACTTTCGGGCCGATCACACAGTAGGGGCCTATCTCAGCGCTGGGATCGATCTCGGCGCCGGACTCAACGATAGCGGTGGGGTGGATCGACATGACCTAGGTACTCCTCATTTGCCGTCTTGGCGGCCGATCGTTTCGACCTGCTGTTCTAATTCGCGCAAGCGCCGCCGCATTTCAGGCAGTGCTTGTTGGGAGGCAACCACCCGTAACCAATCGCGGTGGGGTTTGGATGGCGTGCCCGAGTAGATTCCTGGTTTGCGGATACTGTTGGGAACCCCTGCTCGCGCGGCGAGCGTGACGTCGTCACAGATCTTGATGTGGCCCACCACACCTGTCTGGGCACCCATAACCACGCGATGGCCCAGTGTGGTGCTACCGGCGATGCCAGACTGGGCAACGATGACGCAGTCATGCCCAGTGACGACGTTGTGCGCAATCTGCACCAGATTGTCGATCTTGGTGCCAGCACCGATCCTGGTGACGCCGAAGGTCGAACGGTCGATGGTGGTGTTGGCACCGATCTCAACATCGTTTTCAATCTCGACGATGCCCACCTGTGGGATCTTGTACCTGCGTTGTTCAGCGTCGTGTGCGTAACCGAAACCATCGCTGCCGACGACAACTCCTGCTTGCAGAATGACTCTATCTCCAAGCACACAACGTGCGAGGACTTTGACTCCTGGATGCAAGAGAACATCTGCGCCGATCTGGGCGTCAACACCCACGTAGGCACCCGGGCTCACGATGGTCCGTGGTCCGATCTTGGCACCCGCCTCGATCACCGCGGTGGCCCGTACCGTGGCCGTCGGATCGACTTGGGCCTTTGGATCCACATAGGCGCCGGGCTCGCTGCCATGGGGCCAACTCGTCGGTGGGTAGAACTCACCAAGCACTCGGGCTAGGGCGAGATACGGATCGGCACAGACGATCAGGGAGACGTTGGGCGGCCCCTCCGTTGTTCCTTCGGACACCAACACAGCGCCGGCCCTGGTGGCCATGAAGGCGACCCGATACTTGGGATTGGCGAGGAAGCTCAGGTGCCTTGGCCCGGCATTCTCCAGATCTGCTACGTCTCGGATCTGGCGATCGCAATCGCCGATGACCCGCCCGCCGACCAACGTGGCGAGAGTGCCGACTGTCGCCATACGCTCACTTCTTCCCGTGCTGGGAATTGTACATCTTCACCACGTCATCGGTGATGTCCTGATGACGTTTGTAGTAGAGAACCGTGTCGCCGATGTTGAGAATTATGTGGTACGCATCGCGGTCGCCAATCTTGTCGACGATCTTGGTGATGCGGCCAGCGATGCTCATGGTCAGCTTTTCCCGCTCTCCAAGAAGCTCTTGCTGCAAACGCGCGTAGGTCTGTTGTAGCTCGAGGAAGTCACGCTGCATCTCTTCCAGCTTGGCGTCGCGCACGTCTTCTTTCATCATCGCTTTGCGCTTTTCGAACTCAGCTTGTTTGGCCTTGAGCTGGTTCTGCATACCGTCAAGCTCTTTTTGCTTGTTCTTGAAGTCACTTTCGAGCTTGGCGCGGGCGGCCTTGCCTTCTTCGACCTCATTGAGAGCGCGAGCCATGTCGACATAGCCAACTTTTAGTTCCTCAGCCTGCGCTGATTGTGCCAGAACGAAAACTCCGAAGGCAACGAGTAGAGCTGAACGCATACATTCTCCCGAGTGAAATATTCAAGAATGGCGGGCCGTCTATCACAGGAACCGAGCAAGGCCAACCCGAACCAGTTGATTCTGCAGCAAGCGCCTGCGAAGCTTAGACCCCTTCGGTTGTTGCTGCCCGCCGCTTCAGCCGTTGGACGGACAGAGGGGGAGTTTCTTCAATCTCGGTCACCTAGGGTTTCGCGTTGCCCTCGGTGGGATGGTAGGATGCGCGGGTGTCTTCACACGAGACCCTTGGTCTGTTGTTGGTGCGTGATGGTGTCATCACCCGTCCGCAACTCTATGATGCCCTGCGTCTGCAGCGGCAAGACGGACGTCTGTTGGGCACGTGTCTGCTAAGTCTTGGATACCTTTCACCAGAGTCACTCTTGCAGATCCTCTCGCGGCAGCTGTCTATTCCCGCGCTTCAATCGGGGACCCTCAGTCTTGCATCGGCTCAGGCGGTGAGCAGGGTGCCTGGGGATCTCGCCTGGCGGCTGAAGATCCTCCCGTACTCTTGGGATGGCAAGATCCTTGGTGTGGCGGTGGCTGACGGTCGGGCGCTCAACCATCTGCACGAGGTCGCGTTCCACGCCCAGGCGGCAGTTGGTGCCTACGTGGCGTTGGAGGAGGAGATCGAGACGACCCTCCGTAGGGTCTATGGCGCAGATCATCATGGTTCCCAGACATCCATCACGACCCGCATGGCAGGCCGCCCGCGTCCAGCGCGGATGGGCCCCCTGAGCGAGGTTCCCTCCCGCGATTTTGGCGCTGCCTTGGGGCTCGAAGGATCAGCAGAGCCAGTCCTGCTCGACAAGCCTAAACGGCAAAGTTCGGGGAAAGGGACTGCGCCGATCGCTCATCCCCCGCCACCGGCACCTGCGGCGATACCTTTCCCCCAAAACTCGGCACCAATCGTCATTCCCGCTCACGCCACCGCCATCGTCCGCGCCCAGCCTAGTATCCCGGCTGAGGCATCCCCGGCCAGGCACCTCACGGTCACTAACGCGCCGACTTTGCCCCCGGCTCCGGCCGGGGGGCCCAAGGAAATAACACGAGTTGCTTTCTACGATGCGGTGGAACAGGTCTACGCCGTTGAGACCACCGATGAGGTGGCAGGGTTTGTCGGTCGCGCGCTACTCAACTACTTCTCACGGGTACTGATTCTGCGAGCGGTGGGGGAGCACCTGGCGACATTGGGTTTTGCGGGTACTGGGAAACCGCCTGCCTTGGTCACTCAGATGTCTGTTCCGCATGTCGCCATGGGGCTCAGTCAACGGAACATTGCCTATGGTCACGCTGAAGAAGACCCCAGATGCCAAGAAATCTGGACCGCCTGCGGGCTGTCTCCATCACCGGTCTGCCTAGTCGCTTCGATTGCCGGTCGTGATGGTATCCGCTTGGTTGTCTACGGCGACAACAGCGATCGAGACGAGCTCTACGAAGACCTCCACGACGTACAGTTACTCTTCAAAGAGGCTGAGACCGCCCTGGGATTGTTGGAGTCCGACCGCTAGTAGGACGTTCTCGGCTGCTGATGCACAAACCGGCAATTCCACTCGGCCTCGTCCCCCAAAACACGCCGCCGCGAGTTGAATTGTGTTGCTTGTGGGGTCATCGATCCCTCATCTCCTCGCGAATCCGTCGGAATCGATCCTCAATAGAGGAAAAAGATTTGACGATATCTGGGTCGAATTGGGTTCCATCACCTTGTTCGATCATCCTGCACGTGTCCTCATGACTGAACGCGGGCCGGTAACAACGTTTCGACGTCAGGGCATCGTAGAAATCGGCAAGAGCCACAATGCGTCCAGCAAGCGGGATAACCGTCCCCTGAAGGCCGTCGGGGTAGCCGCTGCCGTCCCACTTCTCGTGGTGCGCCCGCGCCACGTCGACGCCCATACGTAGGAACGGGGTGTCTGGGTGCCGTTTGAGCACAGCGCCGAGCGTGTTGGCACCGAGCACGCTGTGCTTTTTCATCTCCGTAAATTCCTGCGGGGTCAGCTTTCCAGGCTTCAACAGAATGGCGTCAGGGGTGCCGACCTTGCCAATGTCGTGGAGGGAGGCGGTCTGATACAGATTCTCGATAAACGAGGTTGTGAGCGTCGTCACGTACAACCTCATCTCCCGCATCTGTTCGGCCAGCACTTTGCTGAAGGTTTGCACCCTTTCGATGTGTTGGCCGGTGTCGTCATCGCGAGCTTCAGCGAGTTTGGCGAGCGCAAAGATGGTCGCCAGTTGGGAGGCTGTGACCGCCTTCACCTGCTCGGCGATTTGCCACGCAAGGTGCCGGTTGTACGACACGAGCTCTGTCTGCAACCCCCTCAGACGCAGATGGGTCTTGACGCGTGCGAGTACCTCCTGGTCCTGGAATGGCTTGGAAACATAGTCGACAGCGCCGACGCGAAACGCTTCGACCTTATCGTCGGTTCCCGCGAGCCCGCTGATGAAGATGATGGGGATGCTCTGCAGTCGCTCGTCCTCTTTGAACCATCGGCAAACCTCCACGCCGGACATCTGTGGCATGTGGACATCCAAAAGGACGAGATCTGGCGGATCGGCCACTGCCGCCTCGATGGCGAGCCTGCCGCTCGTGACCGGTCTGGGCTCAAGGCCGTCCCGCTCCAGGACGGCTGCCAATAGACGCAGATTCTGCGGGTCGTCGTCCACAATGAGGACGCTCTTACCTCGTACATCATCGACCATGGTTCCCCTCCCATTTCTCAAGTGTTCAGCAGGTCCCGCATCCCATCGTATGGTTGACCTAAGATGCCGGCAAAGCCGGCATCTCTTTCGAATTATGAGCTGTGGTAGTTTGGCGCTTCTTTCGTGACTGTCACATCGTGAACATGGCTTTCGGCGGCACCGGCGCTGGTGATGCGCAGAAACTTGGCGTTTTGGCGCAAGGCCTCAAGGTTCTGGGCACCGAGGTAGCCCATGCCGGAGCGCAGGCCACCGACGAATTGGTAGACGCTGGCGGCGACACTGCCCTTGTATGCCACCATGCCTTCGATGCCTTCTGGGACGAACTTGGCGGCATCGGTCTGGAAGTAGCGATCGGCGCTGCCGTCTTGCATCGCGCCGAGGGAACCCATGCCGCGGTATGATTTGTACGACCGCCCTTGGTACAGGACGACCTCGCCTGGTGCCTCTTCGGTGCCGGCAAACAGACTGCCGATCATGACGCAGGAGGCACCAGCAGCCAAGGCCTTGACGATGTCACCGGAGTGGCGGATGCCGCCATCGGCAATAATGGTTGCCCCCCGCTCTCGGGCGACAACGGCGCAGTCGAAGATGGCTGAGAGTTGTGGCACACCAACGCCAGCAACGATGCGGGTGGTGCAAATTGAGCCGGGGCCGATGCCCACTTTGACGGCGTCAGCGCCGGCATCGAGCAGGGCGCGGGTGGCCTCGCCAGTTGCGACATTGCCGGCAATGAGTGGCAGATTTGGATGCGCGAGTTTCGTGGCAGCGACGGCAGCGAGGACGCTCTTGGTGTGGCCGTGGGCGGTGTCAATGACGGCAATGTCGACACCGGCTTCGACGACCGCAGCTGCCCGCTCGGCGCGGTCGGCACCGACGCCGAGGGCGGCACCGACTCGCAGGCGACCGAAACCATCTTTGGTGGCGTTGGGGTGGCGAGCGCTTTTTTCGATATCTTTGATGGTGATGAGGCCCTTGAGCTTGCCGTCCTTGTCGACCACCGGAAGCTTCTCGATACGGTGTTTCTGCAGTAGGACCTTCGACTCGTCGATAGTGATGCCTTCTCTTGCTGTTACCACTTCGCGGGTCATCGCGTCGGACACCAAGTGATTGGAGACTTCTTCAAAGCGCAGGTCGCGATTGGTGAGAATGCCGACGAGGCGGTTGCCATCCACAACCGGGATGCCACTGATGTTGTGCCGACGCATGACCTCGCGGGCGTCGCCCAAAGTGGCGTCCGGCCCGATGGTCACCGGATCGACGATGGTGCCCGACTCGCTCTTTTTGACCTTGGTGACCTCACGTGCCTGCGCTTCAATGTCGAGGTTCTTGTGAACGAAGCCGAGTCCGCCTTCGCGTGCAATCGCGATCGCCATCTTGGCCTCGGTGACGGTGTCCATGGCCGAGGAGAGCAGGGGGATCTGCACGGCCAGCTGCGCGGTGACAACCGATGCGACGTTGGTTTCACCTGGCAGGACCTCTGAGTACCGTGGCACCAAGAGAACGTCGTCATAGGTGAGCGCAAGCTCGATGGTCGGCATCGTCACAGCGACCTCCATGGTGCCGGGAAGTGGGGCGTCATACCCCAAGGCTCCGGCGCAATATAGGCCGCAGTGATGGCGTTGTCGAGACAGAGGGTAGATAGGTACTCGAGAGATCACTCGCGGTGCCGGCGGCGCTGTTTGCGTTTGCCTTTCCTCTTCGACTTGGTCTTCGTTGCAGGGTCATCTGCGGGGGACACCTTGAGGTGCTCAATGGCCTTGGCGAGCTCTTCTGCCTTGCCCACATCGAGGTATTTCAGGGCACCCAGGGATTCTGTGGCGGCTTCAATGTCGCCAGTGCCTGCCTGGGCCATGCCAAGGTAGAAGTTGGCATCAATATTGGCACGCTCGAGGTCGAGAGCGCGGGTGAAGGCGGCGATGGCTGCGTCAAAGCGTTTTCGTTCGTACGCGTCTTTGCCCGCGCGCAGTTGGATCTCGAGGTTGTCCGGCATGGCAACCGCGGCCTTGGTCAACACCACCGACAATCTGTCGACGGCCTTCTGTTGCTCAAGCAGTTCGATGAGGGGACGGTAGGCTTCTGTTGTCGACGGGTCGAGGTTGAGCACTCGATTGAGCTCCTGGACCGCTTGCGGCACCAAGCGAAAATCCTTGTATGCCAGGCCCAACTCCAGGGCGAGACCCGTGTGTTCGGGCACCCGTTTGGCCCCGTCAGCGAGCAGCTCGATGGCTTCTTCTAGCTGACCTTGTTTGCGTTGGATGCGTCCGAGCCCTGCGATAGCTGTGCCGCTTTTCTTGTCGTTCTTGATTGCAAGCTTGTAGCTGTGAATTGCGTAGTCGAGCATTTGCATGGCTTCGTAAACTTCGCCCAGGGCCGACTGCACCTGGGAGACGCTCTGATCCATATTGCGCACGTCCTTCACCGTGTCTTTGAGGACCTCCAGTGCCTCCTCGTACCTCATGAGATCTTTGAGGGTGAGCCCGAGATAGACCCGCGGGCCAATCAGGGCCGGGTCCTGCGCCATCGCCATGCGAAAGGCATCGGCGGCCCGTTCGAGGTCCTTGGCGGTCTTGAGAATCATTCCCAAACGAAAGTGGTGCATGGCGTTGTCGGGGGAACGTTCCAGCGCTTTGCCCATGAAGGCAGCGGCTTGGGCGTACTCTTTTCTCTCGAAGTGAATTGTTGCCAATACTACGAGGGCATCGTCGCTGTCTTCGGAGGATCGGGATTGTTCCACGGCCTTGATCGCCTCATCGAAACGCTTGAGCTCGAAATAGGTGCGGCCGAGATTGAGATGGGCACGGGGTGACGTTGGGTTTTCGCTAAGGGCGAGCATGAACTGCTCAATGGCTGCGTCGTACTTCTTCTGTGAGAGCAGTTGTTCGCCGACCTCGACGAACTTGGCTTCAGATGCACAGCTACCCGCTACGCAGAACAGTATCAACGGGGCAAGTGGCAACGGCGTAAGAGTTCGGCACATGACTCCTGCACCTTAACCCAACCCCCGAGTCAAACGCTACTGGCCCACTCCCGCCAATCCCTCCGGCGATTTCGGCTCTGGTGCAGAAGACTAAATTCTATTACAACAACCAAACGATGAGAATACTTTCGCACCCAACCCGTCTGATTCGGTGCACGCAATCAACTCGAGAAGGAGGACGCGGGTCATGAAAACACTGGGAGTTGTCCTATGTGGGTGGATCTTGATGGTTCCAACCTGGGCCAGCGCACAGGTAGCCCACGGACAAGTTAACTGGAGCGACAAAACAATCACCGCCACTGGCAGCGGAGCGCCCAGTCTAAAGGCCCCCAATGTTGCGGTTGCCCGTTTGGGTGCCGAGAGGGCCGCCAAGATGGATGCCCTGCGCAACATCCTGGAGGCGGTCAAGGGGGTGAGGGTCGAGAGCGGCAAATCCGCTGGGGATCTGATGTCCACCGCCGAGGTCAAGAGCAGAGTTGAGGGAATTGTCCGCGATTTCAAGGTCATGGACACCAAGTATTACTCCGATGGCGGGGTGGATGTGGTGGTGCAGGTCTCCATTGATGGTGTGCTGGCCGAAGCGTTGGTTCCGAACGCTGGTGCCAAAGCGGCGGAGCCTGCGGCCGAGAGCGGAGGGGTTACCGGATTGATCGTCAATGCCAAGGGGTTGGGAGTAACTCCCGCATTGGCACCGAAAATCCTCGATGAGGCAGGCAACGAAGTCTACAGCGTCTCCAACGCCACCAGTGATGCCGTCAAAAAACACGGGGTTGCCGGTTACACCAATGCCCTGGATTTGGCAATGAAGGATGGCAGAGTGGCCGAAAAACCGTTGGTCGTGCGGGCGCAGAAGCTCACACAGAAGGGCGGATCGGATCTCGTCATCGCCACTGAGGATGCCAAGAAGCTGGCGAATTTGGGCGGTGTTTTAGCGAACAGCAAGGTGATCATCGTCACGGACTGATGGCACCATGGGTTGTACGCTTGAGTAAGGTCACGCGTGCAAGGAGGAACAGAAGATGAATCAAGGACGAACCAAGGTACTTGGTTTTCTTGCGGCCACAATGTGGGTCGTTCTGGGTTTGTGGGCTAGCCCCGCGGCCGCCGGAGATACACTAAAGGTGGAGGCCGTTGGGCAGGCAGCGATCTATGGAACCGACATCGCCGCGGCAAGGGATAAGGCCATTGACGATGCCCTGCGCAAGGCGGTCGAGCAGGCCGCCGGCACCGTGGTGTCGAGCGAGACTATTACTGAAAACTTTGAGTTGGTGTCTGACAAAATCTACAGCAAATCAAAGGGTTATGTGCGCAATTATAAGGTTGTTTCCGAGAAAAAGGCGGACGGCATCTACGAGGTCAAAGTCAATGCCGACATTGGCACTGGGGCATTGAAGAGCGATCTCGACGGCATCCTCTCGGTACTGCGCGGGAAGAATATGCCGCGGGTCCTGGTCATGGTCTCCGAACAACAAGTGGGTGCCAAATCGGCTGAAGCGTGGTGGGGCAACAATTCCTTCAAGACATCCATGGACGTGGTGGAGAACTCGATCATTGATGCTTGGCAGCCCAAGGGCGTCAAGTTCGTTGACCGCCAGACTCTGCAGGGCAAGATCAGCACGGGAATCGCGAACGTCACCGACGATTCGGTCGTCAAGACATTTGCGGGTAGCGCCGGCGCTGAAGTCGTGATTCGTGGTGATGCTGTGGCCCAGGACAACGGTCCGATCATGGGTACCCAGATGCGCTCTCTGCAGGCCACGGTATCGTTGAGAGCCATGAATCTCGACAATGGGGCCATCATGGGTTCAGCCACCGTCTCGGAGACGGTGGGGCACATCAATCCTGTGGTGGGTGGCACCATGGCTCTCAAGAAGGCTGGGCAGAAGGCTGCCGAGGAGCTCTTGGGCAAGATGCTTGCAGAGTGGCAGAGCGAGGTTTCGGGGTCTGGCACAGTCAGCGTGAAAATCAGCGGTGTCGCCAAATCGAAATACCTCAAGGCTCTCAGCGAATTCTTGCGCAACGAGGTGCGCGGTGTGGCGGATGTCCGTCAGCGCTCTTTCCGCAACAAGGTGGCGGAAATTGAGGTCGACATCAAGGGCTCGGCTCAGGATCTGGCGACAGAGCTGGAAGAGAAGAAATTTCCAGGGTTTGCCATTGAGATCGACGAGATTACGGCGAACTCTGTTGCCGCCTCTCTTACCAAATAGGAGGCCACAGTGAAGCTCTGCAGATTCCTTGTTGGTGCGACTCTTTTGGCCATCGGTCTCACTGCGGGCCACGAGCCCGCGCAAGCCGGCAACTCCACATTGGGTACCATTACCTTCCTGCGTGGGGACGCCCTACGGGCGAAACAAGGTACCCACTGGGAACCCATCAAAGAGAAGACCGCCGTCTTCCAGGGTGATAAGCTCAAAACGAAGGAAGGGGCCAGGCTCGAAGCAACTTTGGCCGACGGCTCAAAACTGCGGCTTGGCGGCAACTCTGAGCTCAATCTGCAGCAGGTGAGCTTCGGCAAGAAATCCAAGGCCAAAAAGAAGGTGAGCGTGAAGCTGGTTGTTGGCCGAGTTTGGGCGTCAGTCACCAGCCTGTTTGGCTCTGATTCCAAATTTGAGGTAACGAGCCCCAATGCCGTTGCCGGTGTCCGGGGTACTCGCTTTGCCGCTTCCCTTGGTGACGACGGGTCCACCACGGTGAAGGTCTATGCAGGCAATGTTCTGGTCTCCAACCAACCCATTTACGCCATCAAGGGACACACCAAGGCCAACCGGGTGGAAGTCGCCGGTCCCCAGGAGATCGCCAAAGACGCCTGGGAAGAAATGGTGGCAGGTGCCATGAAGATGGTGCAGGTTGCCGCCAACGGTGAAATGACCGCGCCCCAGGAGTTCCAAATGGCCGCCACAGAAGATGACGATTGGGAGCAGTGGAACAGCGAACGCGATAAGCTCGCTGGCATTTCAGAGTAACAACCGTTGGGACTCAGGCCTACGAGAAAATCACTGGCAACTTGGTCATTCAAGCGCCGGGCCTCAAATCCTTCGGGCTTCATAATTTGAAGACAGTTGGTCGAAACGTTGCCATCGTAACGACCCTCATCACCACGCCGCGCGGACTCCGAAATCTCGAGAAGATCGGTGGCGTCAGGAAATGACCGCCTGGTAGTAGCCGTCGCATCAGCTACGCTGGTCGTTGCAATCAGCCACGGTCGTTGAAGTCCACGAGTCGCATACGACTCCTGGCGACCTTAAAGGTCCCGTGCAGGTGGGTTAGCTCCAAAGCGGTTGGGTGCCCGAGAAACAGAAACGGACTGGCTGAAAATCCATAGCTCCCCGAACAGGGAAATCCAACGAGGTCACCCGGTTCAACGGCGCTCAACTCGACGTCATAACCCATCAGGTCGATGGGGGTGCACAATGGACCAACAAGGTGGCAAGTCTGCTTTTCTCCGCCTGGTTTGGAAAGATTCACTGCCATGTAGTTTCTTCGACGGCCCGCTCCGAGGTTGCCACTTGCTGCTAAGTGGTGATTCATGCCGCCATCGAGGACAACAAAACGCTGGTCACGAGAGACCTTCTCACTGACGGCTCGGGTAACGTAGATGCCGCTCTCGGCGGTTAGGTAACGTCCGAGCTCGATTACGTATGTCGGGCGAGAGTGGGTTTCTTTTTCGAACTCATTGACCGCGTCCATGACACCCAAGGACAACGCCCGAAGGTCTAGCTGTACACCTTCTTCGTGATAGGAGACGCCGAAACCGCCGCCGACATTGATGCGGGAACATTGGCACGCGTGCTCTGTCTGTGCCGTCCGGACAATCTCCAAAACTTGTTTGACGTTGTCTATGAGGGCGTCGCTGTGGAGACATTGAGTGCCTGAATAGACGTGGATCCCCGCAAAATCGAAGGATGAGGAGTGGCTCGTGACAAACTCAACGGCACTCCCGATTTCTTCCTCCTCGAGGCCGAACTGAGTGGCTTTGCCGCCCATCTTCAGGGGAAAATGAGCGATCGGCCGGCTTGGATTGACTCGCAGGGTGATTCTCGGCCGGGCCGAGAGTTCGTGCGCGATTTCGTGAAGGTCGACCAGTTCCCGCAACGACTCGATGCTGATAACGCCGACCTTCCATTCAATTGCGGCTTTGAGATCTTCTCGCCTTTTTCCTGGACCGGCAAAACTCATGCTCTCTGGCGCATGGCCGGCGAGGATTGCTTGTTCTACTTCCCCCATGGACGATACATCGAGCCCATCGACGAGCCCGTGGAGAAACCGGAGGATCTCGAGATTGGAGTTGGCCTTCACCGCATAGAGAAGCTGGAACCGGTCGCCAAATGCATGTTTGACCGCCTGAACCTGGCGTCCAATGGTGGCCAGGTCATAGAGGAAGAACGGTGTTCCAAAACGCTCTGCCAGGCCCGCGAATGGGATTCCCGGAGCGACCGGCCAGAGTGAAGGATTTCCGTCCTCAAGGTCGGCAGCGCTCCATTGATCGAGAGATTTCATTGTGCCGGAGCTTGCCCTTTGAGGTTTTCGGCAAGCAACTCACCAATAATGGCCGTGAGTCCACCTATCGAGGTCATGCGGTCGTCGACCAAGTGCTTGTCCTCGAAAGTGACGTGAAACTCATCCTCGAGAAAGACCAAGAACTTCGGGACGTCAAAGGAGTCGAGCACACCGGACTCAAACAGGTTTTCTGAGTCCTCAATGTCGTCATCCCATTCGACCGCGTTCTTGATAATCCACTCCAGTACTTTGTTCCTCGTCGCTTCATCGGCCATGACAGTACCTTCCTGATGGATCTTGTCGTTTTCAAGTCAGTCAGTTCTTGTCGGAACCAAACTCTTTTTCAATCCTTGCCCTGTCAACCTTACCGGTTGATCCGCGCGGCAGCACTGTTAGGGCAACGAATTTGTGGGGGATCATGTAGCGGGCAATCTCCGCCTGCAATGCTGTCTCAACGGTCCCTTGGTCGAGGGTGAAACCTTGGTCGACTGCGACCACGGCGGTGATGGATTGTCCCAACTCCTCGTGTGGGACGCCGAACACCACGGCCTCGTTGATACCTTGCACCTTCATGAGGGCCGCCTCTACCTCCTGCGGGCTGATGCGGTTGCCGGCGCTTTTGATCAATTTGTCCCGCCGGCCAACGAAATAGAGAAAACCGTCATCGTCTCTTTTGACCAAATCGCCTGACCAAACAGCCAGTTCGGGGCAGACCACGGCGTCTAGCTGTCTCGGCGAAGGTTTCAACACTCGGTTGGTTGCCTCCACGTCATTCCAATATCCTTGGAAGATGACGCCGCCCCGATGTACCAGCTCCCCGACCTCTCCGGCACGACACTCCTGTCCCTTTTCGTCCACTACCAAGATCTCCACATTGGGAATAGCCTTGCCCATCGATGTGGGTCGCGATGGCAGCTCATCTGGGGGCAAAAAGGTCGAACGAAACGCCTCCGTCAACCCATACATGAGGTAGATGCTGGTCGCCGGCAGTAACCGTTGCAGTTCCGTGACGTGGCGCTCAGGGACTGAGCCTCCGGAGTTGGTGATGTACCGCAATTTCGGAAAATCCATGGTTGCGAACGGCGATAGCTTGCTCAGCAATTGCACCCACAATGTGGGCACCCCCGCCAATCCCGTGACATCGTGGGATTTGAGGTTTCTGCATATGTCTCCTGGATGGGTGGAGTTCTGCAGGACAATCTCGGCTCCCACCATGATGGTCGTCAGAAGTTGATTGAGGCCGTAATCGAAGTGAAATGGAAGGATGGAAAGGACGACATCTTCATGGACGATGTCGAGGTAACGGGCCACTATACGGGCGCCCGTGACCAAGTTCTCATGACTTAGGGTGACCCCCTTGGGAAGTCCTGTCGAACCCGAAGTATAGAGAATCGCAACTACATCTTTGCCTATGGGGGCGGCCGACGGAGGCACCTTGCCGTTTGCAGTATCCAGGGTCGCGAAATCTCCGGCATCCAGGTAGGTGAGTTCATGCGTTTCACCGAGCAAACGGCGGCTATGCTTGTCGCCGATGACGACTTTGGGAGCACAATGGTGTAGCCGATAGGCAACCTGTTTGAGCGTCAGTTTGGTATCGACGATGACGAATACTCCACCAGCCTTGGCCACACCCCAGATGGCGACCACCATTTCAATGGACTTGCGCAGGAGGATGACTACTCGATCACCTTTGACCAAGCCACCGGCGAGTAGGCGCATAGCGACTGCGTTGGAGAGGGTGTCCAGATCTTTGTAGGTGAGGGTATTTTTTCCCTGATACAAGGCGACCTTATCGGGACAGCGTTGGACAGTGAGCCTGAGAAGGTCTGGAACGGTGAAAGGCGTATCCACAAGAAACCCCCTTGATCGGTGCAAACCGCGTCAGCAAAACTCAGAAACCAACATGCCCCTTCCGGGCCGCAATCTCAGAAGATCAATCCATTAAGGGAATCACATGGATTCATTCATCAGTCAAGCACACAACATAGTAGCCACCGGAGCAAACTACCACCCCTGGCTGCGGCGGGACGTTTGCTCGGCCGACCGCACATCCAGCAAGTGCTTGCCGATCGCTTCAGTTAGTGTGACGGCATGGAATCCAGCGACGTGTGTGCCATCCGGATAGAAGAATCCGAGCATGTCAGGATGGTCTTGATAATGGACGCCCGGTACATCCCCTTCTTTGAGCAGCCGGTCCCAACATTCTTCTTGCGGGAAGAACGACTCAGCCGTTTCATTAAATGCCGGACTTTCGGGCATTCTGACGAGGATCACTGAGCCTCCCCTCTCTCTTATGGTCTTGGCAGAGGCACTCAAGCCAGAGACAATCTCGGACACTATGCGGCGGGCATCCAGTCCCCATCCAATGGGGTGCCTCTTGTTGTCACGAGCGGCGTACTCACCGCGAGCGGTTGCTAGTACCGCTGACAAATGGGAATACTCGGTAGTCACAATCAACCTTCTGTTGGGAAGCCAAAATGAAGAGAGCCAAAAGCCCATTTGCGCTGCCCAGTCCTCAAAAGCGCCAATCCGAATCACGCTATTCTCTTCTAGGGGCACCGCAACTTCTTCCTCCTCGTGGTCCGAACCGCCAAATATGTCGGATTCACGGTCGGCCACTGAAAGCCGTTCCGCCGCTGCTGCCTTTGCCGCCAAGACCTTCGCCTGTGCCTCGAGTCGCGGCAAAACCACAAATCTCCCGAATTGCTGATACAAGGAGAGGCGCTGGGAAAGCCCTATGAATGGGAGACGAATGACGTGTTGAATGAGTGATTCAACCGTCTTCTGAATATGCCCAAAGCTGAATCTCTGTTGGTACTGCGCAACCCACTCCCGAGATTTCTCAGAAGTGTCACGGCAAACGTATTGTGGCGTCACGCCCAGAACAACCACGCCAGCGAATTCCTTCTCTTCTGCTAAGTCGTGCAAAATGGGAAGCGGCGAAGTGGCAGGAATCCCCAATTGGGTCACAGAGTTTGCGCCAACAACCTCACGCAAGCGTTCCGGGACAATTGCTGCCATCGACACGGAGTCACCGATGATCACCCAGTCGTTATTGCCAGCATGGGCGACACCCTCGCGTGACCATATCCACCCGTCCTGCTCTGTGCGCGGCTCGCGGATCGCGCCTCCGGGGATGCCTGGTGCAACAACCAAGCGAACTCCGACCTCCCAGACTGCGAACAAGAAGCAGAACAGCAGGCCGGTGTACACGAGGACTCTGCTGCCAGAAGTGCGCGGGGGATCGACGAGTCGTCGCCATTTGCGCATGTGACGTTGGGAGTTAGAACTGGAAGTAGATGAATGCATTGGAGGGTCCTCCCACGATGGCAACCATCGTCAGCATCAAAGCCCAGATTGCCGACACCACCGGGATGGGCATCCTGTCAAACGTTAGGTTGAACGGACGCCGCCGCAGCCAAATGTGCGAGACAATGAGCAACCCGGTTAAGGATGTCGTCAGCATCACATCGACGGAGTCGAGCAATGCCCCTTTCGGGTGGCCACCAAACATGGACTGCAAATGACTCCAAGCCACTGCGAGACTCGGCGACCGGAAAAAGACATTGGCGATGAGAACGAGAGCAAAGGTTCCCGCACCGAGTAGAACCAAACTCGGTGTCGTTTTGAAAATGGAAATATTTCCGCCAATCTTGCGGCAGCCCGCTTCGACCACCAAATACAATCCGTGCAGAACACCCCAAGCAACCATTGTCCACGCTGCCCCATGCCACAAGCCACCCAGAAACATGGTGAACAGCACAATCCAGAACAACCGAAGGGTTCCCCACCGCGAACGGGCGAGAGAGGTACGGTAGCCTCCCAAGGACACGAACACGTAATCACGAATCCAACTGCTCAGAGAAATGTGCCATCGATTCCAAAAATCGGTGAAGCCAATTGAGGCATACGGGTGATTGAAGTTGTTTGGCAGGCGAAATCCAAAACACAATGCAGCGCCAATGGCGCAGGTCGAATATCCCGAAAAATCAAAAAATACCTGTGATGTGAAAGCCATGGTTGCCACCCAGGCGCTGAAACACTCGAGCTGTCCCGCCACGTCAACATGAAAAGCGGCTTCTGCTGTCGGCGCCAAGAGGACATCGGCCAAGACTGCTTTCTGGAAAAGGCCGAGTGTGAGCAAGAAGATACCCCAAGACAACTGGTGTACATTTGCCCGTTTGGGCTCGATGCATTGATCAATGAACTCTTTTGCCCGAACGATAGGCCCGGCCACCAGCTGCGGGAAAAACGTAACATACAGCGAATAGTCGAGAAAGCTATCTCCGGGCTTCCTGTTTCCACGGTAGACATCAATTGTGTACGAGAGTGTTTGGAAGGTGTAAAACGAGATTCCCAGCGGGAGAATCAGACCGAGCTCGAGTGGTTGGTAGGCAAATCCCATCAGGTGGAGAAGCCCCGCAAAATTGGCGAGCAAAAAGTCTCCATATTTGAAAACGCATAGAAGTCCGAGATTAACGCAGAGGCTGCAAAGGAGTAGCCCGCGGCGGGTCCGTTTCTCTTCTGTAGCATGAATGCGTTTCGCCACGATCCAATCAACAAGCGTCGAAAACCAGAGAAGGACAACAAACGGGGCGTTCCATGCGGCGTAGAAGAGATAACTCGCCAACAAAAGAATGAATTTCTTGCTGCGCCAGGCAATGGGCAGGGAGTAGAGACACAGCACTACCAGGAAGAAAAGAACGAACAAGGCCGAATTGAAAACCATCTCAGACCCAATCCTCTGCCACCGTTGTAACGGTTCCAGGATATTATGAGCTATATGAATTTGGATCGAAATGGGTTGTATCAGAATGATTTGGACAGTCCAACATTGTTGTTGGACCAAGCGGTGTCATGACCACGGTCCTGTTCACTCTGAAGAAACGGTATCCTGAGGACTACGCTTCGCGGTTCAAGGCCGCGCTCGACCGGATCGCTGCCGATCCGGCTCTTGACCCCCTGAAGCTCTATTCCGGCCCGATGGGCAACTGACCGATTGCTTTGTTTATGTTGTGCATCTTCCCTTGCAACCCTCATCGCGATTGTGGTAGTTGTCCGCTCCCTCAAAGCGGCGGATTCAGCCCGGCGGGAGAGTTCCATGGGTTTGACAACAGAAAATATCGAGAAGCAACAACGTCGGCGGGAGCCAAAGTTCCGGACTGGCGATTCAGTTCGCGTGCACGTACGCATCGTCGAGGGTGACAAAGAACGCATTCAGGTATTTGAAGGTGTTGTCATCGCCATGCGTGGGACCGCTTCGCGTGAGTCGTTCACCGTCCGCAAGATCTCGTACGGCGTGGGTGTCGAGCGCGTGTTCCCAATGCAATCACCGAGCATCGACAAGATCGAGGTGGTCTCCTCGGGCCGTGTGCGTCGCGCCAAGCTCTATTATCTGCGCCAGCGCTCTGGCAAGAAGGCTCGTCTGCAAGCGCGGGATCTCGGCGATCGTGGTGGTTTGGTCGAAGAGTTGTCCATGGCTGCTGCAGTCGTTGAGCAACCTGCTGAGAACGCTGAGGCGTAACGAAACCGCGCCGTGATTATCCTCGACCTGGCGTTGCAGGGAATCCTTGATCTCGCAGGGTCGACGCGGGTGCGACTGCAGTCGGGCTATGGTGCGCTGGTTTCTCCGCGCATAGAGCCCAACACCCTCATCAAAGGCCTTCAGGAGTTATTGTGCTCGACGGGTTATGATCCGTCCGTAGCAGGTCTCGCCGCTCCAGGAGCCAAAACCATCGGTGGCGGCGTGACTGTGATGGACGCCGGTGGTGCAACCTTTCGCGTCATGCGGGACTTCCTTGTGGGCACGGGCCAATTGCTCGAGTTCAATCGTGAGAGCAAAACCTTCGCGGAGATTTCCAACCACCCCGGTGAGATAGCTCAGACGCTGCGTGCGCGTGCGGGCCTCCCTGGCCGAGTTATCTTCGATGCAGTGTTTGTGTTGACACCCGAGAACCTACCGTCACAGGCGTCGATCCCTTCGGTCGCATCCGAGCCGGAAATTCCCGAGATCGACCTCGAAGCCTTGAAAACCAGGCTTGCAGAGATCGAGGGTGCGCTCGCCGCGCAACAACAGATCGAAGACGCCGAGTTCGAGCTCGACGGTGTGCAGAAACAGCGTTTTGGCATTGAGGACCGCATCAAGACCTTGAGTTTTGACGATACCGAGCTGCAAGAGACCGACGCTGAGGCGGCGCGCATCCGTTACCTCGATGTGTTGCCCGATGACTTTGCGCATACCCTCGGCGAGTACGAAATGATGGTCGCACGACGTGATGCCGATCTGAAACGTTGGAGGGAGGAACGGGATGGCATCGATCGTACGGAGCGGATCACCGATGTCGACCCGCTGCTTCGGGATTGGCGTTTGTGGCTCGGGCTCGGCGTTGGCCTCGCAGCCATTGGCGTCGCCGTGGTCGGGGCTGCCTTCATCGGTGACGCGCTGCGCTGGGCTGCGCTCGGAGACATTCCAGCCTTTGGTCTCACGGCGTTCGTTCTGTTTCAGAATCTCAGTCAACGGGAAGCGCGTGGTCACGCCAAACTGCGCGTCGATCTTTCCGACAAGCGTCGTGAGCGGATCGTAAGTCGCGATGGAGAAGCGATTGGCCACGTCGAGCGGTTACTCAAGCAGGTGCAGATCGAGAATCCCGACGAAGCGCGGCGGGCACTCGCCATGCGGCAAAAAGTCCGCCAGCGGATTGCCCACCTAGAGCAGCAGAAGGAGGCCGCCCTCAAGAACCCGCTGCTCGCCGATCTCAAAAAGCAACACGCTGAGCTTACGGCAAAGGTGGATGCGATCGACGGGCGCCTCGTCACCATGACCGCAGTGCCTATTGATGGCCTGGCCATGCGCGCGGAGGCGGATCACTTGCGTGTGCAGATCGCCGAGCTTGAGCCCGACCCCGAACCCGAAAACGCGCAAATCGAAGTGCCAGCGCCGGTGGGGCCGATGGGGGCGAGCTGGATGATGGGTGCCCTCGATCTGCTCCTCACTGACCCCGCAAGTGCTGCCAAGATGCTCAGCGAGCGGGCGTCATTGCTCATTCGTGCCCTCAGCGGCAACCAACTCGTCGGCGTGAGTGTGTATGGCAACGGTTTGGTGGCGTTGAAGACTGCTCAGGGCGGCGTCGCAGAATGGGACCTCATGCCCCAGGCAGCTCAGGACATTGCCTACCTGGCCCTGCGGGGTGGCCTTTTCCTCGCCATCGATCAACGGCAACGGTCACCGATGATCTCTGGGGATATCGGCGGTCGACTGGCCAATGGCCAGCAACTCACTCAGACTTTGTTCACCACCTTGGCTCACGGAGGGCAGGTGATCCATATCGTGCGTCGCGCTGACCAAGCACCTGGTGCCAAGCACACCACACAGGTGGAGGTACGTTGAGAGAGACCACCACCCGCCGTGGTCAACGTGCCGAATCACTGGCGGCAACATACCTCGAAGGGTTGGGCTACCGCATCGTCGCGCGCAACTTCCACGCCCGCGGCGGGGAAATCGACATCATCGCTTTCGATGGAGAGGTCTTGTGCTTCGTCGAAGTGCGCTCACGCCAAGGCGTCAAGTTTGGCACACCCCTCGAGACCATCGATAGGCGCAAGATCAGGCGGGTGGCCACTGCGGCACGTTCCTATCTGGAGAAGCTGGAAAGGCCGTGGCCGCGAATGCGCTTCGACGCCGTCGGCATCGTCATGTCGGTTCCACCCAACATCGAGTTGGTGCGGGATGCCTTTGAGGCGGGGTAGGCGGGCAGGGTTAGGCGTTTCCTCAAATCCCAAACGACGCCGTCCGGATTCACCGCGAGTGTTTTGTGCGAGTATCGAACAACGCTGTCCCAAAGTTGTGGACACGCATCGCTTGAGGCCGTGGACAAAATAGGGAATATATACGGATGGCGAGTAACAAAGGAACTCTCTATATCGTCGCCACCCCCATCGGCAATCTCGATGACCTGTCCTCGCGCGCAGCGAAGACCCTGCGGCAGGTTGACGTGGTCTACGCCGAAGACACCCGCCATTCGAAAACACTTCTCAGCCACATCGACAGCAACCGCCGTTTGGTGAGCCTGCACGAACACAACGAGGCTGAGCGCGCCGAGGATGTGATCGCCCTGTTGCTGGAAGGCAAGTCCGCCGCCCTGGTGAGTGACGCCGGCACGCCAGCTGTCTCGGACCCCGGGTCGCGACTGGTCGCCGCGGTGGTTGCCGCCGGCATCCGCGTCTGTCCCATCCCCGGCGCCTCAGCATTGGCCACTGCGTTGTCCGTGAGCGGTTTTGCCGCGTCATCGACAGATGTGTTGTTTGTGGGATTTCTCCCCGCCAAGGGCAAAGATCGCCGTGCTGTCCTCGCGCACATCGCAACACACACTGGCGCGGCGGTCCTTTACGAAGCACCGCACCGCGTCCGCGCCACCCTCGCCGATCTCGGGACCCTAAATGACGCGCGTGCCGCCTGTTTGTGCCGTGAGCTCACCAAGCTGCACGAAGAGATCCGTCACGCCACCGTGGCCGAGCTCCTCGACTGGAGCAAAGAAGTCGAATTGCGCGGCGAGTTCACCCTCGTCCTCGGCCCCTTGCCTGAGGTCGAATCGGCCGCTGACGCCGCTGACGATGCCGTCATTGATGCCGCCCTAACACGCTGCCTCGACGCTGGCCTCACCGCCCGCGACGCCAGCTCCGCGGTGGCGGCGGTTTTGGAGCTCCCGCGCCGCAGGGTCTACAGCCGCTGTCAAAGTCTCCGTTAGACCCGTTGGACCCTCACGCCATTGCGTCTGTCGTGCCTTGTGTGCCATGCAATTGCCATGGCTGAACAACCGGGCAACGACCAACGAAAATCTCCAGGCGGTCAAGGGCATGGGATGCGGTCGAAATCCACTGGGGGGCGCCGACGGCGACGCCGACCCGGCAAAGACGGGCCACCCCAGAAGCCAACAATTAGGGACGCCGCGCCGCTCAACGTCAGCCCGATTCTCGATGCAAACAAGACCGCGGAAGAGCCGTTGACGGCCGCTGAAGTGAAGGAGCTCACTGAACATTTTCGCTTCGTCAGCAAGCATCGTAAGCTCTTGCGGCTCAAACCCAATGCGGCAGAGGACCGTCTGCTCAATGGCAGTCAGACGCCCGAGCATCGCGGTGTCTGCATGCATCTGCTCGGGAAAATTGATCGTGCCACGGTGAAGAGCGCCGTGGACCGACTGGAGAACGACAAGGATCGGACCGACTTGCTCGCGGGTGTGGTCCGCTTCTCCAATGACCCGGCAATCTTGCTGGCCTATCTGGAGGCCTTGAGCGCCTCCAGCTCTCGCACCGAGGCGACGGCTGCTCTGGGGCTCGGCCTGCGACGCATCGACTTCTCCCAAGTGTCGGCCGCACAGATGCGGCGCTTTCTCGAGCTCGTCGTCGAACTGTTCGAATTCCGCGACCGCCCGCAGTTGATGCTGGACCTGCTCGAGAGCCCGACGTTCAAGTCCGCGTTTGACGCGGCAGCGGTCGACATGCCACCGGTGTTGGCTGAGCTTCTGGGGCCCTTGCGGGCCGTGCATGCCGCGGTGTTCTGTGGTGAAACATCCCAAGACTCCGACCCTCGGCATCTGCAACGGGGGGTCGCACTCCTCTTGCAAGGACACACCGCCACCTTGCGTTCCTATCCCGAAGGCGCGAAGCGGCGACTGTTTGAGCTCGGCGTCCAGGGCGAGGATTTCGACCCCAAGGCGCTCGAGGTGTTGCTCGGGGAGTTTCCGCCGGCCAGTCGTGAGTTCTCTTCCCTCGCCACCTTTCTCGCCCGCGAGTACCTGCGGCGGCACGACGATTCACGAGCCCGTGCCTTGCTTCAAAAGTTGGTCGAGCACCAACCGGGTTTTCGCTTGCCAGGGCGGTGGCTTGCAGCCCTCGACGCCGAGAGGGTCGGCCGCATTGCTCTTTGTGGCAATCCCGACGATCGCGGATGGCAGGAGGGCCTGTGGCTCGACCACCAGCGCCCCGTGTTGGTACGCAAGCTCGCCGCCGCGGACGATACCGCCCGCCACACCGTCCTGCTGCATCGGCGACTGCTCGTACCGGGCGTCGTGCCCTTGTTGGCGAGCGAAGCGAACCCTGGCGGTTCGGGTTTCGTCGCGTTGGAGATGGTGGGGCGTCCGGGGCGATGGTGGCGTCAGCTCGACAAGCTCGACCGCGGCACAGTGGCCTACGAAGGCGTGGCCATTCTGGCATCTATTCTTCGGGCAGGGGTGCGGCTGCCCGACTCGGCCCTGCGGCGTTTTCTCATCGACGGCAATGGCCGTCTGTGGCTGTTTGACCTAGATGGCGCGGCTCTAGCCCAACCAAATTTCGATGACCGTGCTGCGCTCGCGCTCGCCTGCGGCTTCTGCAACAACATCCTGCCACGCAGTGCCCAGGGGGCCTTGGATTCCCTCGATTCGCTCTCCGCTCTGGCGCAGTTTCTGTTGCTACGAGGCAGATTGTAGCCCCGTCAAAGATTAGGGCGCCCACAGTCTCGGAGCGAAACGAGAATTGACGCCACCCGTCAGGTTGACAGGGATGCCGTAGAACCCTAGAAGAATTCAGTTCCTCGACAAGCGCGACCCCAACTTCAGCGGAGAATAACGATGCACCTGGAACTGACCGAAGAACAAACGATGATGCGAGACACCTGCCGCTCCTTTGCGCGGGAAGAGCTGTTGCCTAAGGCTGCGGAGATCGACGAGCGGGGTGAGTTCCCCAAGGAGCAGGTGCAGCGGATGGCGGAGATTGGCCTCATGGGTGTGGCCGTGTCCGCAGATTATGAGGGTGCGGGGATGGACAACGTCTCCTACGCACTCGCGATGGAGGAGATCTCTGCCGGGTGTGCGAGCTGTGGCGTGATCATGAGCGTCAACAATTCTCTGGTCTGCGATCCCATTGCGAAGTTTGGTTCCGCAGAACAGAAGAAACAATGGCTCCCCGATCTCGCCTCTGGTCGCAAGCTCGGATGTTTTGCCCTCTCCGAGCCGGGCACTGGATCCGACGCCGCGGCGCAGACCACGGTGGCGGTCAAAGACGGCCACGAGTGGGTCATCAACGGTTCGAAGAACTTCATCACCAATGGTAACGACGCTGACATGTGCATTGTCTTCGCCATGGGTGACAAATCCAAGGGCGTCAAGGGTATCAACGCCTACCTCGTGCCGGCAGACACCAAGGGCTACTCTGTCGCCAAAAATGAGAAGAAGCTCGGCATCAAGGGTTCGAGCACCTCGCAGATCAATCTCGACGACGTTCGCTTGCCCGCAAGCGCCATGCTCGGCACCGAGGGTTTGGGCTTCAAGGTGGCCATGACCACCCTCGACGGCGGTCGCATTGGCATCGCCGCCCAGGCGTTGGGCATTGCCCGCCAGGCCCTCGAAGAGGCCCGTGACTATTCCTTGGAACGGCAAGCCTTCGGCGGTCCGATCTCCGATCTGCAGGCGATCCAATTCATGCTCGCCGACATGGCCATTGAGGTCGACGCCGCACGACTGCTCATCTGGCGCGCCGCGGCCCTCAAGGACAAGGGCGCGCGCTTCACCACCGAATCGGCGATGGCCAAGCTCTACGCTTCGGAGATGAGCAATCGCGTCACCAACAAGGCGCTACAAATTTTTGGTGGTTATGGCTACTGCAAAGACTATCCGGCAGAACGGCATCTGCGCGATGCCCGCATCACCGAGATTTACGAAGGCACGTCCGAAGTACAACGCTTGGTCATTGCTCGTTCGGTTTTGACGGGCGGGCGGTAGCATGCAACCCGATTTGGATTCTCCCTTGGGCCTCGATTTTGATCTCGACAGCGAGCAGGTCGCCTGGCGCGATCACGTGCGCTCCTTCGCGCGCGAAAACGTCACCCCTCACAGTCGCACCTTCGAAGAAGCCCACAATTTGCCGCGACCCCTGTTCGAGAAGATGGCGAAGGAGGGGTTGCTCGGTGTCAATATTCCCGAGTCGCTCGGTGGTGCCGAGCGCGGGGTTGTAGCCTATGCCATCGCCATGCGGGAGATGAGTCGCGCCGATTCCTCTGTGGCGGTCACCATGGCGGTGACCAACATGGCCGCCGAGGTCATCGTCCATTTTGGCACCGAAGAGCAAAAAAGGAAGCACGTGCCCAAGATCA
>Ga0156400_1038_pt1 | contig 35361 bp, 24 predicted proteins | sample RifOxyA3_FD_108044 | JGI IMG/M metagenome (GOLD analysis project Ga0156400, IMG submission 108044) | Deltaproteobacteria bacterium RIFOXYA12_FULL_58_15
CTCATGCCCTCGGGCGGCGGCGAATGCTCGCCACCAGGAGGTGAGGACATGGGCAGAGCGAGCCCACAGACGAAGAGACGAGAGCGATCGGCAGTGGCTGACCTTGGTGCCCAGCTCGTCGCGCTGGACAAGCTCACGGTCGCCGAGTTGGTCGAGAAGTACCGCGAGGTCTTCGGCGTGCCGACCCGGACCCGCAACAAGGACTACCTGCGCAAGCGCGTCGCCTGGCGCATCCAGGAGCTGGCCGAGGGAGGCCTGTCGGAGAAGGCCCTCGCGCGCATCGCGCAGCTCGCGCCCGAGGCGCCGGTGCGGTGGCGAACGCCCCTGCCGGCCGCGGATGCCGCACCAGCGATCGAGGCGCCCCCTCCACGTGACCCGCGCCTGCCGCCTGTCGGCTCCGTCCTGCACCGCACACACGGCGGCGTAGACCACCAGGTTACCGTCCTCGACGACGGCTTCGAGTACCTGGACGAGCGGTACGCCACGGTGTCCAGGGTCGCTCGGGCGATCGCCGGCACGCCCTGGAACGGCTTCCTGTTCTTCGGCCTCGCGCGGCGCACCGAGAAGAAGGGCACCGCGGAGGCGCCGGCATGAAGAACGGGACGGTCAAGGCGCCGTCGGCCAAGCGCTGCGCGATCTACACGCGCAAGTCGACCTCCGAGGGGCTGGAGCTCGAATTCAACAGCCTCGATGCCCAGCGCGAGGCCTGCGAGCACTACGTTCGCGCCCAGACGCACCTCGGCTGGAAGCTCGCGGAGCAGGCCTACGATGACGGCGGCTTCACCGGCGCCAACCTCGACCGACCCGCCTTCCAGCGGCTGCTCGCCGACATCGAGGCCCGCAGGGTCGACGTGGTCGTGGTCTACAAGGTCGATCGCCTCTCGCGCTCGCTCCTCGACTTCGCGCGGGTCATGGACCGCTTCAACCAGGCCAAGGTAGATTTCGTCTCGGTCACCCAGAACTTCTCGACCGCCGACGCCATGGGCAGGCTCACGCTCAACATGCTCATGAGCTTCGCTGAGTTCGAGCGCGAGATGATCGCCGAGCGCACCCGCGACAAGATCGCGGCCTCGCGGCGGCGGGGCAAGTGGACCGGCGGGCCCGTGCCCCTCGGCTACGACGTCAAGGACAAGCATCTCGTGGTCAACGAGCTCGAGGCCGTGACCGTGCGCGAGGTGTTCGACCTGTACGAGCAGCACCGTTCCACCCTCGCGGTCGCGCAGCTCCTCACCGAGCGCAGGCGTGCGACCAAGCGCCACCGGGGTCGGGGCAAGCCGCGCGAGACCTTCGTGTGGACCAAGGACGACGTGACCCGCGTGCTGCGCAACCCGCTCTGCGCCGGGTGGATGCGGCTCCGCGATGAGCTTCACGAGGGCGAGCACCAGGCGATCATCGACCGCGCCACGTTCAACCGCGTGCGGGCGCTGCTCGACGGGGCGGTCAGGAACGGCTCGTCGAACAGGGGCCGCAACCCGAGCTACATCCTGCGCGGCGTCCTCTTCTGCGCCTACTGCGGCTCGGCCTTCACCCCGGCCTCGACGAGGAAGGGCAGCCGCGAGTTCCGCTACTACCGCTGCGTGAAGCGCGACAAGGGAGGGACCGATCAGTGCCCGGCGCGCCAGCTCCCGGCTCAGGCGATCGAGGAGTACGTGGTCGAGCGCCTGCGCGAGGCCGCGGTCACCAACTCGCTCGCGGAGGCGATCACGGCCAGCGTGAAGGCCAGGGTCGAGGCGCGGCGCAAGGACCTACTTATCGAGCGTCGCGACCTTCCAGCCAAGATCGCCAAGCTCACCGGCGAGGGTCGGGGCCTGGCCGACAACGTGCGCGACATCAACGCCCCGGGCAGGAAGTTCCTCGAGGAGCGCTTCGAGAAGCTTGGCGAGCACCTCGGCCACCTCGAAGCCCGCCTGGCCGAAGTCGAGCGCGAGCTTGCCAGCCTCCAGAACGTCGAGGTCGAAGCCGGCTGGGTTGCCCAGTGCCTCGCCGACTTCAACACCTGCTGGGACGTGCTCACGCCCGAAAACCGTGGGCGACTCATCCGCGCCCTGGTCCATCGCATCGAGGTCGACGAGCCCGCGAACCGGGTCGAGATGCGCGTAGCCAGCTTCGCCGCCGAGGTGCCCCAGCGGGTCGTTGCCGCCGTCGGCGCCAGGGAGGCATCGCCATGAGCGAGGTCTGCACCAGGGAGGCTCCGGATGGGACGCTGATCATCACCGGCCAGCTCCATCGCGTGCAGCGTTGCCTCGCCCACTGCTTCGTGGTCCCGCCGCCCGCGCCGCCACCGGCCCCCGTTCGCAAACCAGCGCGGGTCGCGGTCATGCTCGCACTGGCCCACAAGCTCCAGCAGGCGATCGACCGTGGCGACCTACGCGACCAGGCCGACGCCGCCCGCCGGCTCGGCTTCAACCGCGCCAGGATCACTCAGCTTTTCGACCTAACGCTGCTTGCCCCGGAAATCCAGGAGCAGCTCCTGGCGCTCGAGTCGGTCGATGGCGTCGAGCCGATCACCGAGCGCGCGGTGCGGAGGGTGGTGCGGGCGCGGATGTGGGACGAGCAACGCCGCGTCTTCTCCCCGAGCGCCTCTGGTCGCCAGTAGCTTCCCGCCAGTCGCCTTTCATCTACTATCATGGCATCAAGTTGACTCTTGTTGCCTTTGATGACTGGTGGTAGTCTCACGCCCCAGAGTGGCTTCGCTCGTGCGGAAGCATGTAACTGACTGTTTTCACGAGGTTCGTTGATGCCTGAACCCTGGGTTTCCGTAGAGGACGTCGCAAGTCACCTCGGCGTGGCCAAGGAATCGGTCTACCGCTGGATCGAGGGCAAGGGCCTCCCCGCGCATCGGGTGGGACGACTCTGGAAGTTCAGGTTGTCCGAGGTGGACAAGTGGATCGAGGCGGGCGGCGCCGGCCAGGAAGAGCCCGGCGAGGGCAAGGTGAAATGAGGCCGCAGCAACATCCGCGACCGGCCCTCGGCCTCCGCACGCGTCGAGCTGGCTCGCTCGGCTGGACCAGGATGAGGTGAACGATGTCTGACCACAACTACTTCGCCAACCTCATCTGGCAGATCGCCGACCTGCTCCGTGGCCCCTACCGCCCGCCGCAGTACGAGCGCGTCATGCTACCGATGACCGTGCTACGCCGCTTCGACTGCGTGCTCGCGGCGACCAAGGACAAGGTTCTGGCCGAGCACGAACGCAGCAAGGGAAGCAAGCTCACCGGCGACGCCCTCGACACCAAGCTGAACAAGGCGGCTGGTCAGCGCTTCCACAACCACTCGCCGCTCGACTTCGAGAAGCTCAAGGGCGACCCGGACAACATCAACAAGCACCTCGTCAGCTACATCAAGGGCTTCTCGACAAACGTGCAGCGCATCTTCGAGTACTTCGAGTTCGAGTCCGAAATCGAGAAGATGCACGAGGCCAACATCCTCTACCTCGTCGTCTCCAAGTTCGCTGACGTGGATTTGCACCCGGCGAACGTCCCGAACGAGCAGATGGGGCTGATCTTCGAGAATCTCATCCGGCGTTTCAACGAGCTCGCGAACGAGACGGCAGGCGATCACTTCACGCCGCGCGAAGTGATCCGCCTCATGGTTCATCTCCTCTTCACCGACTCCGTCGGCGAGCGGTTTCTATCACAGCCGAACGCCATTGCGCGGTTGCTTGACCCCGCATGCGGCACGGGCGGCATGCTTGCCGAGGCACAGCGCTATATGCGCGAGTACCACCGCGACGCGACGCTCTACGTCTACGGTCAGGACTACAACAAACGTGCTTTCGCCACGGCCGCGTCCGACATGCTCATGAAGGAGGTGAGCCACAACGGCGGCGGCACCAACGTGCGGTTCGGCGACAGCTTCACCGAAGACCAGTTCGGGAGCGAAACCTTCGACTACTTCCTCACGAACCCGCCCTTCGGCGTGGACTGGAAGAAGCAGCAGAAGGAGATCGAAGCGGAGCACGACAAGCGCGGCTTCGATGGTCGCTTCGGTGCCGGGCTCCCGCGCGTGAACGACGGGGCCCTCCTCTTTCTGCAGCACATGTGGTCGAAGCGCGAAGACGTCAAACCAGGCGAGCACAAGCAGGGCTCGCGACTCGCGATTGTCTTCTCCGGCTCGCCGATGTTCACGGGCGGCGCCGGCTCCGGTGAGAGCGACATCCGCAAGTGGATCATCGAGAACGACTGGCTCGAGGCCATCATCGCGCTGCCCGAATCGATGTTCTACAACACGGGGATTGGCACCTACGTCTGGATCGTCACCAACCGCAAAGAGAAGCGGCGCAAGGGCAAGATTCAGCTCCTCGACGCGCGGGACATCTGGACTGCGGGCGGCAGCGAGGACAGCAAGCGTAGTCTCGGCGACAAGCGCCGTCACATGACCGAGAAGCAGATCGACGAGGTGGTGCGCCTCTACGGAGCCTACCAGGACGGACCACGCACGAAGACCTTCGACAATGCCGACTTCGGCTACACACGAGTGACGATTGAACGGCCGCTCCGGCTTCGCTATCAGATGACCGCCGCGGACAAGGCGCGGTTCCTCGACGCCTGTCCGCACCTCCTCGACGACGTGCAGGCCATCGACAGGGAGCTGGGACGAGAGCCGCAGCTCGACTGGTCGGCGACATGGGAGAACGTCCAAGAGCTGCTCAAGCGACGCGGAAGCCGCTGGAAGGCGAACGAGCAAAAGCTCTTTCGTACTGTGTTCGCGCAGCGCGACCCGGCGGGGAGGCCGGTGCCCAAGGGCGGGCGGAACGATGGATTCGAGGCCGATGCCGACCTTCGCGACTTCGAGAACGTCCCGCTCAAGGAGGACGTGGAGGCCTACTTCGTGCGTGAGGTGCTCCCGCACGTGTCCGACGCCTGGATGGACCGGAGCAAGGACAAGGTCGGGTACGAGATCAACTTCAATCGGCACTTCTACGTGTTCACGCCACCTCGGCCCTTGGCCGAGATCGACGCGGACCTCAAGCGCGCCGAGGACGAAATCATCCGGCTGCTCCGCGAGGTGACGACATGAAGACCCCGCCCAACGAGCAGGCGCCGCCCGAGGCAACTCTTCGAGGAATTCAAAGAGTTGATGTGCCCGCCTACGGGGTCGGGGCAACTATCCAGGAAGATGGGAGAGTTCAGCAGGACCGCGCCTTCGAGAGTGACTTCGAGAAGGAAGTGAAGCGCATCGAGACCAAGTGCCCGGGGCGCCGGAAGAAGGAGGCGCCGTGAGCACGGTCATGCAGACGAGCCCCGCTTGTCAGACGAAGCGCCTTCGCTTCCTGCTAGATCGAGTCTCCTCCAGCGAGCGGCAACTTCTCGCAGCAAGGTCGTCCACGGTCACCTTCCTCCCCATGGAAGCGATCGGTGAGAGGGGGGAACTGGACCAGTCGGCGACGCGAGAACTGGAGGATGTCCGAACCGGCTACTCGGTATTCAAAGACGGCGACGTGGTGGTAGCGAAGATCACGCCCTGTTTTGAAAACGGAAAGGGTGCCGTGATTCACAGCACCCTCTCTGGCATCGGTTTTGGCACGACCGAGCTGCACGTGCTCACGCCGGGCCCCGGCCTGGACTCGCGATTCCTCTACTACGTCACGGCGAGCCCGGAGTTTCGCTGGCGGGGCGCTGCGTTGATGACGGGAGCAGCGGGGCAGCAACGCGTGCCTGAGGATTTCATTCGCGACTTCCCGGTATTGGCACTTCCTCTGGCACGGCAACAAGCCATCGTCCGATTCTTGGACCAAGAGCTTTCCAGGCTGGACGGCGTCGTTGCCGCGAAGAGTTGGCAAGTAGAACTGCTCGCCGAGAAGCGCAAGGCGATCATCGCCTCCGCGGTCACTCGCGGCATTGACCCCAGGGCAAAGCTGCGCGACTCGGGCCTGCCTTGGCTGGGGGAGATTCCGCGACATTGGGAAGTTCGTCGAGTGAAAACGGTTAGCGAGTTCATCACCAGTGGACCCCGAGGATGGTCGGAGCGGGTCGGCGATGACGGAAGTCTGTTCATCCAAAGCGGCGACTTGAATGACTTGCTGCAGGTCGAGTTCGGCACGGCAAAACGCGCCCGCGTTGACGATGACGCCGAGGCGGCACGAACGAAGCTAGAGAATGGCGATGTCGTCGTGTGCATTACAGGGGCAAAGACTGGCAACGTTGCCGTTTGTGTTGAGGTCCCAGAGCCGGCCTACGTGAATCAGCATTTGTGCTTGGTGAGACCTAGCTCGGCCGTGCTGCCTTCGTACTTGGGCTCGTCGCTCAAGAGCTCAGTTGGGCAGATGCAATTCGCACTGTTCCAGTACGGCCTGAAGCAGGGCTTGAGCCTGGAGAACGTTCGTGAAGTACTGATTGTGCTTCCGCCGCTCGACGAGCAGTACGCCATCGTCGTGCACATCGCGCGCGAGACTACCAAACTAGACAACGTCCGTGCCGCGACCGAGCGCACCATCGCGCTGCTCAAGGAGCGGCGAGCCGCTCTGATCGCCGCCGCGGTTACCGGGCAGATCGATGTGGGGGTGGCCGCGTGAAGCCACGGAGTCGAAAGGAGATATCATGAAGCTGAGGACCGTTCGTGTTCGGATGTTCCGCAACATCCTCGACTCCACCGAAGTGGCGATCGAGGACAAGGTGACTTGCCTCGTTGGCAAGAACGAGTCCGGCAAGAGCGCGTTCCTTGGTGCGCTCTGGCGGTTGAAGCCGGCTCGTTCGAAGCCTGAGTTCGTAATCCACGACCACTATCCCGCCTGGCTTGAGAAGCGGCACCGCAACGAGGGGGTCAACCAGAAAGACTTCGACCCGGTAGAGGTCCGTCTCGAGTGGGAGCCTGCCGACGTCAAGGCGATGGAGGAGAGGTTCGGCCCGGGCGTCGTTGCGGCGGGGACCATGCTGCGGCTGTGGAAGAGCTATGGCAACGAGTCTCGGTGGGAGGCAGGCTGCGACGAGCAACAGGCGGTGAAGAACTTCGTCGCCAAGAACACCGTGCCCCCCGCAGAGCAAGCGGTCTATGCCTCGCTCACAGATTTCGCAGCGTTGACCGCGAAGCTCGCAGCGGACGTGGAGAAGAGCAAGGACGCGGCCGATGACCTCAAGTCCTTCACCAACGCGCAATCGGCGCTCAAGGCGTTGCTCGGAAAGGAAGGCACTTTCAATGATGCCGTGTGGGCTGTGGCCGAGCCTCGCGTGCCCGAGTTCTTCTACTTCGCTGAATACAGCAAGCTGCCATACAGCGTGAAGATCCAGGACGTGCTCAAGAACGACAAGCTCAGCGACCCCGACGCGACGGCACGCGCGCTACTCATGCTCGGAGGAACCGAGAAAGAGTACATGTTGAATCCGGACTATGAGCGCCGGAAGCGCGAGCTTGAGAACGTCGCGAACGTGTTGACCGATGACGTGAACAAATACTGGTCGCAGAATCCAGACCTGCGGGTTCAGCCCGACATCACGCAGCGCACAGTGCAAAACCAGCAGGGGCAACAGTCGGTGCTCGATGAGTTGAAGCTGCGCATTTGGGACAACCGGCACTCGCTATCTCTACCGTTCAACGAGCACTCAACTGGCTTCCAGTGGTTCTTCTCGTTTCTTGCTGCCTTTTCCGAGTACGAGCATCGAGATCCGCCGGTTGTGATCCTGCTGGATGAGCCGGCTGTGGGCTTGCACGCCAAGGCGCAGGCCGACTTTCTGCGCTTTATTGACGAGCGTCTGACGAAGCGCTGCCAGGTCATCTACACGACTCACTCGCCCTTCATGGTTCAGCCGGGCATGCTAGAGCGAGTGCGGCTGGTCGAGGACCATGGCAAGAAAGACGGGGCGGTGGTTTCGAGCGACGTCCTGACGCGCGACCGCGACACTCTGTTTCCCCTCCAGGGCGCGCTCGGCTACGACCTCGTGCAGCACCTGTTCGTCGCCGAGAACAACGTCGTGGTGGAGGGCACGTCCGACTATGCGTACCTGAAGGTCATCTCCGACCACCTCGCGTCGAAGGGGCGCAGCTGCCTGGATCCGAGGTGGAGCATCGTGCCGGTTGGCGGCGCCGATTTGATCCCGACGTTCGTCGCCCTGCTCGGTAACCACCTGAAGGTGACCGTGCTGGTGGACTCGCGCAAAGAAGGCCACCAACGCCTCGAGCGTATGGCGAAGGACGGCTACTTGGATAAGCAGCGTATCATCCTCGTCGGCGATGTTCTCGCTCGCAAGAGCGGTGACATTGAGGACCTGTTCGAGGAAGGCGAATACCTGGAGCTTTACAATCAGGCTTTCGGCAAGACAATCGGGGTCGGAGAGTTGAAGGGCAACGACCCCATCGCAGCCCGCATTGCTCGACACGAGGGCGTGAGCCGCTACGACCATGGCCGTCCGGCGGACGTGTTGCTGCGAGAGCGTGACACGGTGCTCGCCAAACTCAGCGACGCCACGCTGAAGCGATTCGAGGATCTGTTCAAGCGCATCAACGGAACGCTTGTGGCGTAGGGGGCGGCATGATCGTCACACGACTGAAGATCGCGAACGTCCGGGCGATCGAATCAGCTGAGTTCTCGTTTCGCCCAGGAATCAACCTCATCGGGGGCGTGAACGGCGTCGGCAAGACCACTGCTCTGGAAATGATAGGCCGCGAGCTGGCCCATACCATCAAGGCCTCCTCAAGAGCGAAGGTGGTCCCTCCGAGTTTTGGACAGAGTGATATTCGCCATGGAGCGGTCTCCGCGACAGTCGCTCTTGAGCTGGAGATCGGAGGCCAGACCCTTGCCGTGAGCGAACAGCAGACGCGGGCCGAATTTACGTTGCAGCGTCCGGGCGCGCTTGCCTCAGAAGTCGAGGTGCACGCCCGCGGGTTGCATCGTCGCGGTCGTCTGAAGAAGGCCCAACGCGAGGCCCAGGAAACCGCAGCGGCAAGGACTGAACCAACGTTCGTGCCCAGCCACCGTGCATTTGGCCAGGCGGCGCATGCAGAGCCAAGCAGGGTGCTGGCTGTCTACTTCTCGACGGAGCGCGCGCGGCCCTCGGCCTCAACCGCCAAGAAGTCCCGTGCTGTCGCGTCCGAGAACGCGGCGTATGTCGAGGCGTTCACGGGTCGTGAACTGCAGCTAGATGCATTCGCAGAATGGATTCATGTATTGCGGGAGACCTCGCACGAGCGGCCTGAGGCAACGAGCATCCTCTCTTCTCTCGAATCGGCAGTGCGGAGATTCGTCCCGGGCTACTTGGCGCTGGAGGCGTCCGACAGCCCCCCACGTCAGCTTCGCATCGTAAGGACTGCAAGAGAGAGGTGTTCCGCGGATCGTCTTTCTGGAGCAGAACGTCAGCTCCTCTTGAAGGTCCTGCGCGCGACAAACGAGCAGATGTCCTCCAACTGGCTCCCGGCGCATCCCAATGCCGATGACGCAAGCGCCGGAGTGGCGCGTCTCGAGATCGCAAGAGAATACGTGTCGAATTATATGCCAGGCTTCGACCAGATCGAGGGACCTCTCAACAGGTTGCCGCAAGAACTGGACGACAAGATCCTAACGGAGGGTGTCGGAAGATCTATCGAGATAGACCGCCTTCCCTGTCTTCTTGAAGCCTCACAACTGAGCGATGGTGAGCGCGGCCTTCTGGCCCTCGTCCTAGACCTTACGCGCCGGCTCGCTCAGGCGAATCCCGGATTGACTGATCCGGCCGCAAGCGCTGCTGCCGTCGTCTTGATCGACGAGCTGGAGCTGCATCTCCATCCAGGTTGGCAGCGACAGGCCGTCCATAACCTGCAAGCGGCATTCCCGCGTTGTCAGTTCATCGCCACGACGCATTCCCCTCAGGTGATCGGGGAGGTCGAGCACGACCGCATCCAGATCATCGCGGGTGGACAAGTCTACTCGCCCACTCATTCCTACGGTGTCGACTCCAGTCGCGTGTTGGAAGAGGTAATGGACTCAGATCCGCGGGCAAAGGACATCCAGGACCTGCTCGCCGAGGTCTCCAAGATCATTGGTCGTCAGGACTTCGTCCGAGGTCGTGAGCTGCTCGCCCAGCTTGCCGCGCGGCTGGGAGACAATGATCCAGAGGTGACGAGAATTCGTACGCTTCTCGACTTTGTAGAGGGCAACGAATGAGGCCTATCACGAAAGGCACCGAGCCCCCGAGCCTCACCGCACACCGCCAGACGGCGCACTGCGACTACGACAACTACCCCGACAAAGATGCTCTGCGCCATTCGCTGGTCACCGAACAACGGGGACTGTGCTGCTACTGCATGAGCCGGATCCATGACGGACCGGACACGATGAAGATCGAGCACTGGCACTGCCAGCACAACCATCCCGCGGAACAGCTCAGCTATCGTAACCTGCTCGGGGCATGCGTTGGTGGTCAAGGCAAGCCGCCGAGCCTCCAGCATTGCGACACGTGCAAGGGTGATCGAAACCTGCGGTGGAATCCGGCTGAACCTTCCCACCACATCGAGACACGAGTTCGATACGAGATCGATGGCAGCATTCGCTCTGACGACACTGTCTTCGATGCGCAACTCGATGACGTGCTCAACCTAAATCTCCGGGTGCTGAAGAACAATCGGAAGGCCATCTGGGATGCCATAGCTGCGTGGTGGACTTCAGAGAAGGCACGGCTCCGTGGGCCAGTGCCACGCTCTCGGTTTGAAGGTGAGCGCGACCGGCGGATTGTTGGGAATGGGGAGCTCGAGCCGTACTCCCAAGTCGCCGTCTGGTGGCTCGACCAACGACTCGCGAGGATGTCTGCATGAGCGAAAAGCGCCACTCCGAAGCCGCCTTCGAGACCGTCATCGAGCACCACCTCCTCGGCAACGGCTACGTCGCCATCGAGCGCGACGGTTTCGATCGCGAACGAGCCATCTTCCCGTCGGTCGTCCTCGAGTTCATCCGCGAGACCCAGCCCAAGGAGTGGGCGAAGCTTGAGGCCCTGCACGGCGCCAAGACAGGCGACCAGGTTCTTTCAGATCTGTGCAAGTGGATGGATACGAACGGGTCACTCGCGACCCTGCGCCACGGCTTCAAGTGCTACGGCCGCACGCTGTATGTGGCCTACTTCAAGGCGGCGCACGAGCTGAATCCGGAGCTCGAGGAGCGCTACGCGAAGAACCGGGTCGGCTTGACGAGGCAGCTTCACTTCTCGGCTCGGTCCGAGAAGTCGCTCGACGTCACCTTGAGCCTGAACGGCATCCCGGTGGCGACGCTCGAGCTGAAGAACCCGATGACCGGCCAAACCGCAGAGGATGCGCGCCGCCAGTACAAGCAGGACCGCGATCCGCGCGAGCCGATCTTCGAGTTCAAGCGCCGCACGCTCGTCCACTTCGCAGTCGACACCGAATGCGTGATCATGACGACGCGCCTCGCCGGCAGCGCCACCCACTTCCTCCCCTTCAATAAGGGATCCGACGGTGGTGCCGGCAACCCGCCCGACCCGGCCGGGCGCACCTATCGCACAGCGTATCTCTGGGAGGAGGCGCTTGCCCGCGACGGCCTGCTCGACCTTCTTGCCCGCTTCATCCACCTCCAGGTCGACGAGAAGCGCGACGACCAGGGCCGGAAGGTCAAGACCGAGTCGATGATCTTCCCACGCTATCACCAGCTTGAGGCCGTGTGTTCGCTTGTGGACTCCGCTCGAGCCGAAGGCGTCGGCCACAACTACCTGGTCGAGCACTCGGCTGGGAGCGGCAAGAGCAACACGATCGGCTGGCTCACCCACAGGCTTGCCTCGCTGCATGATGTCAACAACGCACGCGTGTTCGACAGCGTGATCGTGGTGACAGACCGCGTCGTCCTCGACCAGCAGCTACAGGACACGATCTACCAATTCGAGCACAAACGGGGCGTCGTCCAGCGGATTGACGAACGCTCGCGGCAGCTTGCCGAAGCGCTAGAGAACGCGGTGCCCGTCATAATCAGCACGGTGCAGAAGTTCCCGTTCGTGTCCCGGCAGCTCCTGAAGATGGCCGAGGAGCGCGGCTCCGAGGGGGGGGGTGTCCTTCCGACGCGGCGCTGCGCGGTCATCATCGACGAGGCGCATAGCTCCCAGGGCGGTGAGACCGCCACCGACCTCAAGGAGGTCCTGGGTGGCGAGCAGCTCCGGCAAGAGGCGCAGAAACGCGCGGTCGAGGAAGGCCGCGAGGACCTCGAAGAACTGTTCCGCAGCATGGCCAAGCGGGGCAAGCAGACGAACCTGAGCTTCTTCGCCTTCACCGCGACCCCGAAGCACAAGACCTTCGCCGTTTTCGGACACGGGGGGAAGCCGGCCCACCGTTACACCATGCGGCAGGCCATCGAGGAGGGCTTCATCCTCGACGTGCTGAAGAACTACACGACCTACGCGACGTACTTTAAGCTGCTCAAGGCGTGCGAAGACGACCCCAACGTCGAGCGCAAGAAGGCGGCACGGGCACTCGCGCGATTCCTGCGCCTTCATCCCCACAACATCGCGCAGAAGACCGAGGTGATGGTCGAGCACTTCAACGCGGTGACGCGCCACAAGATCGGCGGCCGAGCCAAAGGCATGGTCGTGACCGGTTCGCGTCTCGAGGCGGTTCGCTACAAGCAGAGCTTCGACAGGTACATCCAAGAGAAGGGCTACCCCATCAAGTCGCTGGTCGCGTTCTCTGGCACGGTGGTCGACGACAAGGTTCCGGACGTCTCCTACACCGAGGAGGGCATGAACCAGGGGATCCGTGAGAAGGAGCTACCGGAGAAGTTCGCCACGCAGGAGTACCAGGTCTTGCTCGTGGCCGAAAAGTATCAGACCGGATTTGACCAGCCGCTCCTTCACACGATGTACGTGGACAAACGGCTCGCCGGAATTCAGGCCGTGCAGACCCTCTCGCGCCTCAACCGTATCCACCCGCTGAAGGAGGATACGTTCGTCCTCGACTTCGTGAACGACCGCGAAGAGATCCGAGAGGCCTTCAAAACCTACTACGAGGGCGCGGAGATGGGTGAGGAGGTCGATCCGGCCCGTCTGTACGCCATCAAGAGCGAGCTCGACGTGACGGGGATCTACTTGAACGAGGAGGTGGAACGGTTCTGCGAGGTCTACTTCAAGCCCAAGCAGAAACAGAGCGCGCTCGACCACCAGGCGATGAACGCGGCCCTCGATCCGGCGGTTTCCCGATTCGCCGCCCGGCAAACGGAGAACGAAGACGAGGCCGAGCTGTGGCGTGGCAAGCTACAGGCATTCCAGAACCTGTACGGCTTCCTGAGCCAGGTCATCCCCTATCAGGATTCCGACCTCGAGCGTCTCTACGTCTTCATCCGGCACCTCTCGGCCAAGCTGCCTCGCCGCCCGGGCGGGCAGGCCTATCGCTTCGACGACGAGGTCAAGCTCGAATACTACCGGCTGCAGAAGATCAGCGAAGGCTCGATATCGCTGCGCGACGGCGATGCTCGACGTCTCGACGGTCCCGCGGAAGTCGGCAGCGGGGTGCTGCGCGAGCAGCCCGTGCTCCTCTCACAACTGATCGACATCGTGAACGAGCGGTTCGGCACGGACTTCAACCAAGCCGACCAGCTCTTCTTCGACCAGATCGTCGAAGAGGCGATGACCGACGAAGGGTTGCGGCAGGCAGCTGCGGTGAACCCCGGTGATAAGTTCCAGCTCCTATTCAGGAACGTGCTGGAGAAGCTCTTCGTCGACCGCATGGACCAGAACGAAGAGATCTTCGTGCGGTTCATGAACGACGCTCCATTCCAGAAGGTCGTCACGGCATGGATGGCCGAGGAAGCCTACAGGCGCCTTCGCTCAGATGGGAGTGTCGCGGATACCGCCGATGACGCAAGGCGCCCACGGCTCCGAATCGTCCACCCCAGCCCCAAGGAGCGCTACGCAACGTGCGTGCCGCTGCTCACGCTGAAGGCGGCGGCGGGCGCGTTCGGTGGTGCGCAACACGTAGAAGAGGACACGCAGACCTGGGTCACGGTTGAGGGGAGCCGCCGGTTGCGGTCTGGGATGTTCGTGGCCCAGGTCGTCGGCAAGTCCATGGAGCCGCGGATTCCTGACGGTGCGTGGTGCCTGTTCGTCGGCCCCGTTGAAGGAACGAGGCAAGGACGCATTGTCCTTGTCCAGCACCGCGACATCCACGACCCCGACACCGACGCCCGCTTCACGGTCAAACGGTACGAGAGCGATAAGGTCGCCGATGGAGAGGACACCTGGCACCACAGCGTGATCAGGCTGCTGCCCATCAATCCGTCGTACCGGCCGATCGTCCTCAAAGGCATCGAGGAGGGCGAGATCTCCGTCATCGCTGAGCTAGTCGAGGTTCTGGGGACGGATGGACCGGCCCCGGTAGGCCAGGACGAGGTGTAGATGGTGATCAGGAGGGCCACATGACGTCCATGTCCACAGCGGATCTCGAACAGCTCGTCGAGGGGTCTGACCTCGAGGCGAAGCTCGCCGCTGGGCGGGATGGTCGCGGTGAGCTGCCCTCGTCGTTCTTCGAGACATACTCGGCCTTCGCCAATACCGATGGCGGCGTCGTGCTCCTCGGCGTCGAGGAGACCCCGGACGGCAAGCTGGTCGCCAAGGGCATGACCGTGCCGGCCAAGGTGGTCCGCGCCCTCTGGGACGGGCTCAATAACACGCAGCGAGTGAACACAAACCTGCTGCGCGAGCAAGACGTCGAGACACTGGACGTGGAGGGCAAGGCGGTCATTCGCATCGCAGTGCCGCGGGCCACGCGCCGCCAGCGGCCGGTCTATGTCGGCCCGAACCCGCTCACCGGCTCGTTCCGCCGCAACAACGAAGGCGACTACCGCTGCCCTGAGGAGGTCGTTCGGCGGATGGTCGCCGAGCAGGTCGAGGACACCCGCGATGCCCACATCCTGCGCGGCTTCGGTGTTGGCGACCTGGACGCAACCACCATTGCCAAGTATCGCCAGCGCTATCAGACGCGCAGCCCCGACCATCCCTGGAACAGTCTCGACGAGAAGGAGTTCCTGTGCTCCATCGGCGCCTTCGGCAGCGACCGGGAGGCTGGCATCGAGGGGCTGACCTCGGCGGGCCTGCTCATGTTCGGCAAGCTCGTCCCGATCAAGGACTCCTTCCCCAACTACATGCTCGACTTCCAGGAGCGCGCCGACGCCCGCCCCGACAGCCGGTGGGTCGATCGGCTGACCACGGACGGCACCTGGTCGGGGAACCTCTTCGATTTCTACGCGCTCGCGATCCAGCGGCTCTTCCGCGACCTGCGCGTGCCATTCCAGCTTCGGGGCGACACCCGCATCGACGAGACCCCGGTTCACGAGGCCCTGCGCGAGGCTCTCGTGAACACGCTCATCCACGCGGACTACACCGGCCGGGTGTCGGTGCTCGTGGTGAAGCGCTCCGACCTCTTCGCCTTCCGCAACCCCGGCGCCATGCGGATGCCCGTCGAGACCGCCCTGCGCGGCGGCGTCAGCGACTGCCGCAACCGGCGGCTGCAGGACATGTTCCGGTACGTGGGCCTCGGCGAGCAGGCCGGCTCGGGCATCCCGAAGATCCAGTCCGCCTGGCGAACCCAGCACTGGCGCTCGCCTGAGATGGTCGAGAACGTCGAGCCCTACGAGCAGACGATCTTCACGCTGCGCATGGCGAGCCTGCTGCCCGCCGAGGTCGTGCAGGCGCTGGAGCAGCGATTCGGCGCCGCCTTCGACCAGGCCTCCGAGGTCCAGAAGCTGGCCCTCGTGGCCGCCGCCGTCGAGCGATCGGTCACCCACGCTCGGCTGCGATCGATGACCGACGCGCACCCGCGCGACGTGACCGTGGCCCTGTCGTCGCTGGTGCAGAGGGGCCTCCTGGAGTCCGGCGGGGCCCACAAGCGGACCTTCTACTTCCTGCCAGGGGAGCGGCCGGGGGCTGAGGCGACGCCGGTCAGCTTCGAGTTGCCGCTGCCGGGGCTGGAAGATGGCACTGCAACGTCGATGACCAGATCCCCACGCAACGGCCTGAGCTTCCAACATAAGGAAGCGAGCTCCCAACACAACGGCCCGAGCTTCCAACATAAGGAGCCAAGCTCCCAACATAGCGAGCCTGACGCGACGCTAGACCCGGAGGTGGCTGCCCTAGCGGAGGGACTCCGCAGCCGGAAGCGGGCGAAGCCCGAAGAGGTCGAGCGCGTGATCCTTGCCCTCTGCAGGGGGGGCTTCCAGACTGTGCCCACCCTCGCCAGGCTGACTGGCAGAGGCACTGAGACGCTGAGAAATCACTACCTCTCCAGGCTAGTCGCAGACGGACGTCTCGAATTGTTGCACCCCGATCAGCCGACCCATCCTGTTCAGGCCTACCGCACGGTGGCAGGAAAAGGGAGTAGCGGCTGTTGAACGCCACCGAGAGCTGGCCCCGACCCGTTGAACGCTCTCTGGGGCTCTCTCCCCGGCGAGGCCCGCAGAGAGCGATCTCGGGCGCGAAGACGCCGCCGCCGGCGGCGGTCGTGATCTCTGGCTGCGGTCGTGGAGAGCGGGAGCGAGGACGGCGAGCGCGCAGATGCCCGCGAGGACTGGCCAAAAAAGCAGAAGCCCCGAGGGGTCGCCTCGGGGCTTCTGTAAACCACTAACCCCACCGAAGTTGGTGGGGGAGTAGATTTGGCTCCTCAGGACGGACTTGAACCGCCGACCTAGTGGTTAACAGCCACCCGCTCTGCCAACTGAGCTACTGAGGATCAACGGCGGGCTTATTAGCTGTTTTCGTACCCTTCGGTCAAGAGCTCACTTGTTGCCCTTCGCGATATCCACATAGGCCATGCGCAGATCGGAGACGATGCGTTGGAGTGCTTGGGCCTCCTGTGCTGAGAGGTTTCCCGCGGTCTTCTCTTGCAACATGCCGATGATGTCGATGTACTCACGGCCAAGATCTGGATTGAAAGGCATCTCGCCGGTCTGCTCTGGGGGAAGGGCACCGAGCGCTGCCAAGGCGTTGGTGGCCAGGGAGGCGACGAAGCTCATGAAGTCCATGGTTCGGCGTTTACCGGCGACCTTGGCGTACTCTAGATCTTCAGGAGTCGGGGCGGGCCTCTGTTTCTGCTGGAACGCAGCTGCAGGTTTTGACTCAGGACCCGGTTGCGGTTGCGGTTGCGGTCGCGGTTGCGATTGCGGTTGCGGGCGCGGGCGCGGTGGCGGTGGTGGGGACGGCTCTGGGGCGCGAGGTTTCTCGTTCTCTGACTCTGGACGAACGTCACCGTCTGCGGTGAAATGACGACGGTCCCTGATCTTGAAGCCTTTGCCTTCCGATTCTTCTGTCATCCGACTCTCCGGGTATCCTCGTGCGTGTGTCCGGGTGCTACTGTTCCAACCTCGGTTGCATCACACACAACCGATGGGTGCACAACTACAAAAGACAGTTCCGTGTTCTCTTCGCTAAACTCTGGCGATCGCTGGGGCAGTCATAACTCGAAAGCGAACTGTTGCCACACGCGGCCGCGTTGAACTAACAGCGTCACTTCTCCTCGCCAATAGGCGCGAGCAAGGGCTTTGCCAAGTTGCTCACGACCGAAAACTTTTTGTGAATCGACGGCGCGGACCCAATCTGCGGGGCGGATACCAGCACGATGGGCGCCGGAACCTCCGCCGACAGTTTCCACCAAGAGGATGCCAGCGGGCAAGTTGTTGCGGCTGGCCTCTGCGGCCGAGAGCTCTACGATTGTGATGCCTACCTTATCACGCAGGAGGTGGAGCGCCGCCGTTGGATCGAGCTCAATGGGCCGTAACACGACATGGATTCTTTTTTTGTCACGGGTCACCTCGAGGCTAGCGCTGGCACCAGGGGGATAATCCCCGAGCTTGAAGCGCAGATCGTTGCGACCTTCGACCCGGGCACCGCCCACTGAAAGAATGACGTCTCCGGATTCGAGTTTGTTCGCCGCCGGGCCGCCATCGACCACCGTGGTGACCAATGCGCCTGTGGGACGTGAAAGTCCAAAGCTCGTGGCGAGATCGGGGGTAAGATCCTGGGTGTCGAAGCCGAAGTAGGGGCGTCTGACTTCGCCGTGGCGAACCAGATCCGTCACGATGCGGCGAGCCTTGTCGATGGGGATGGCAAAGCCAATGTTCTGGGCGTGACCGTAGACCGCTGTGTTAACGCCAATGAGGTCACCTTTGATGTTCAACAACGGTCCACCGGAGTTGCCGGGGTTGATCGAGGCGTCGGTTTGGATGAAATCGGCGTAAACGCGCCCGCCGGTTGTGATGGTGCGATGCAGTGCACTGATCACCCCCGTGGTGACCGTGTGTGAAAGCCCGAATGGATTGCCTATTGCGATCACTGTCTCGCCAATCATCAGGTCGTCGGATTTTCCCATGGCAAGGTACGGCAGCTTCTTGGCGCGGGCGCGCAGCACCGCGAGGTCGTGCTCCGGTGCGGAGCCAACGACGTCCGCGTCGAGCACCTCTCCAGTCACGAGCTCGAGCTCGATGTCGCCACCGGCAGCGATGACGTGGTAGTTGGTGAGGACGAATCCTCGACTGTCGATGATGACACCAGAGCCCTGGGAAGTCTCGACGCTGCGCGCCCGTGGCTCCGAAAGGTCGCGGTAAAACCAAGCAAAGGGATCTGAGCGCACAGTGACCAACATTTTGGTCCGCACACTCACCACCGCCGGTGATACGCGCTCCGCTGCGGCCACCACGGGAGTGCGTCGTTCGCTGCTGGCGTTGTCACCGCTGGCAGCGTTGGCGCCAGCCGAAGTGCCAAGCACAGCCACAAATGCAACAACAACTGCGACCAGGTGGATGCGAATTTTGAGGCCCACGGGTGTGCCTCCTCGACGTAGGGACGTTCAGGCCTTGGGTGTTTCACCCGGGGTTGCTGACTTGTCTGCTGGGCCTTCGATGAGCTCTTGGAAAGACGTGTAATCGGCTTGGTCGACGAGATCCTCAGCCGCCTCGGCGCGTTTGTTCACCTCGGCGCGGGTGATGAAGCCTTTGGCGATGTGTCGCTCAATCAATCTCTTGTCGTAGAGAATTGGATCTGGAATCGTGATCTTCTGCACCATCGGATACCTGCCTTTGTCGACGGCTGTCGAGGGGCCGAGCTATAGGCGGAGCGGCGCCAAACGTCAACCCCTCGGCAACATCGACAACATCGGCAACATCGGCAACATCCGCAGCATTCGCAAGCGCTTGGCGTGGGCAACAGAGAGACCTACATAACCTACATGCACGTCGGTTGACAGACAGCATCGGCAGGTTGTTTACGGGTGTGTACAGGCGGCAGGTTGTTTACGGGGGTGTACAGGAGGCGTTTTATGCGGGCGCTCATTGTGGTCGACATTCAAAATGATTTCATGCCAGGGGGGGCGTTGTCGGTTCCCCACGGTGAAGAAACCGTGCCGGTGGCCAATTTGTTGATGGACCATTTTGACATTGTGGTCGCAACTCAAGACTGGCACCCCAAAGACCACAGCAGCTTCGTGACGCGGCATCCTGGAAGCAAAGTCGGCGATGTCATTGAGGTAGGGGGCTTGCCGCAAGTGGTCTGGCCCGTGCACTGCGTCGCCGGCACCCGTGGCGCAGCTTTCCACCCGGCGCTCAATGTCGAGAAAGCAACAATTTTTCACAAGGGCGTTCTTGCGAGCATCGACAGCTACTCTGGCTTCTTCGACAATGGGCACAAACGGGCCACGGGTTTAGGGGACTTTCTTCGCGAGAAGGCGGTGGGTGAAGTCTTCGTGCTCGGAGTGGCCACCGACTACTGCGTCAAGCTCACCGCTCTCGACGCCGTGCGCGAAGGATTCAAAACCCGGCTCATCGAGGATGGGTGTCGGGGTGTCAATCTGCATGATGGTGACGTGGTCAAAGCAATCACCGCGATGCGCGAGGCGGGCATCGCGATCCTCAACAGTCACCAGTTGGTTGCGACGTAGGCCGGCTCACAGAGCCGAAGAATTTGAGAGGTGGTCCGACTACAATTCTGCAGCGCTTCTGTGGCGAATGATTATCCTGTTCGGGCCACCGGTGTCACCCAATGTTAGGCGCGACAAGAGACGATTAGATCGACGAAGAAAGGCCAAGAGCAGCCATGCAGCACGAAACCAGCAGCAGAATCATCAAGCGAATGCGGGTGAAATTCCGTCATATCCCCTGCTACCTCGGCAACTTTGCATCCATGGTGGCTGAGTTTGGTGGCGCTTTCGGGGAGATCCGCTCGGTGCAGGTCGGCAAGGACTACAAGATCCGCGACATCGACATCACCGTTCGCAATGAGGAGATATTTGACCAGATTTGCGATGCGACTCGCCGTTTGGAGGGCGTGGATCTCATTGAGGTCAAAGATGTGGTCGAAGAAGTACACCGCGGTGGCAAGATTGAGGTCACCGCCACCGTCGATGTCAAATCTGTCGACGATCTGCGCATCGTCTACACGCCTGGCGTTGCCTCGGTGTGTCGCAAGATCGCCAAAAACCCCGAGCTCCGTTATGAATTTACCTCCATCCCCAACAATGTCGCCATTGTCACCAACGGTACTGCCATCTTGGGCCTCGGCGACATTGGGCCTGTGGCGGGCATGCCGGTCATGGAAGGCAAAGCTCTGTTGTTCAAGCTCCTTGCTGGCATCAACGGTTTTCCCATCTTGATCGACAGCAAAGATCCCGAGGTCATCGTCGCCACGGTCAAAGCCATCGCCAAGACTTTTGGTGCCATCAAGCTCGAGGACATCAAGGCACCCGAGTGTTTCGAGATCGAAGACAAGCTCGACGCAGCACTCGACATTCCCGTGGTTCACGACGACCAACACGGTACCGCCGTGGTAGTGCTCGCAGCACTCATCAACATTGCCAAGCTCACCTACATAAACCTGCGCAGGTCATCCGTAGGCATCGTCGGCTTGGGGGCTGCAGGGTCGGGTATCGCCAAGCTTCTGAGTGCCTATGGCGTCAATCAGCTCCACGGTGCGGATATCAACGAAGAGATGTCTCGTCGCTTCAAAGAACTCGGTGGTGAGGCGATGAATCTACAACAGGTGATGGAGCGATCGGATATTGTCATTGCCACCACCGGCGTGCCTGGTTTGATCGCCCCCGAGTGGGTGCGACCCAAGCAGGTGATCTTGGCGCTCTCGAACCCCGATCCGGAGATCACCCCTGAGGCTGCCATGGCGGCGGGAGCGCGCTACAGCGCTGACGGCAAGTCCGTCAATAACGCCCTCGCCTTTCCAGGTCTATTCAAGGGTGCCTTGATGGCCCGAGCCCGCCGCGTCAACAACGCGATGAAGATCGCCGCGGCACAAACCATTGCCTCCTTCGCAGAGGGAGAGGACCTCATTCCCGACATCCTCAACAAAGAGGTTCACGCAGCCGTCGCCAAAGCCGTGGAGCAAGCCGCACTCAAGACAGGCGTCGCCAAGACCCTCGACCCCGATAGCGTTGGCGCTGCATACTTGGCGAACGCCGCTATCGGCAGCAAGGGATGATCACAGCCCCCAACGCGATGGGTCCGCAACGACATCGCAATCAACAAAGGAAACACCACTCGGATTGCGCCAGGGCGAGTAGCAATAGTGCAAGAGCTCGGCAATGTCCTCGGGCCGAACGTAGCCGACACCGTCTGCCTCGGTCGTTATCTTGTAGGAGTATTCACCATCAACGCCGTCCTCATCCCAGAGATGAAACTGTGGCTGTGCCGGCAAGAAGGCCGCAGCTTCACTGTATTCCCGCTGAATCCAGCGCGCCTCCTGCGCGGTCAAAGGCAGACCCACGGCAGCGGCAGTCAGCAAGAACACCGCGCCGTAGGAGTCGAATTCGGGTTGCTCATCGCGGGTTGAATTGTCGGCGAACATTGCGACCGAGCGCGAAGCAATACCGGTGAGCAGCTCCCTTGCGACGTCGTTTTGTCCAACGAGGAGCGCGTGCTCGACAGCCGCCATGTGATAGTAGCGAATCATGCGCTCGTTGAACCAATTGGAATTCACCACAATGGTATCGTAGAGCACATTGATGCCATCGCCGCAGACATTCTCCAGGGGAGCTCCATAGGCGACCAAGGCGGTGGAGAGTTTCTTGTTGCACTCCGCATTCGCAAGCAGGAGATCATAGTAAGTGAAGCTGGCCAAGTCGCCGTCCGGTACATAGATCGAGCCAAACTTGTCTCGCGTCCGGATTTTGTAGCCGTGGTCGACGATATCTCGGGTGAAGCCAACAATGGAGTTGTGTGCCCGTTGGGCCGCGGTGCGCAACGAGACATCGGCCGTCTCCTCGATGATTCGCAAGAGCATTGCATCGGCCAAGTACAAGTAGGGTAGATCATCCTTTGATCGCTGCGCACGCACCCAGATCGAGCCCCAAGTTGGATTATCAGAGTTGGGAATTGTTTCGGCATGGGTGTCGACGACCTCATGGCGCACCTCTTCGTAGGAGACTGCGACGTTGTCGCCCCAATCGGTCGTATACTCGTGGTCATAGGTGAACAACCCACGGGCCATGATGGTCTCGACGGGGGGATCGTCGTTGCCCCAAGCCATGGCGAGACACAGTGCGACGATGCCGTTTGCGTATTGCTCCACAAGACCCTTCATCACCTCGTCACCGATAAGCAAATATCCGGAAGCTGCCTGAACGAGCAGTTTGCTGGTTCGGATCATCTGATTGTCCGAGCCACCGATGTGCTCCATGCGTACTGTATCGCCGGCGCGAACCATGCGCACGTCTTGCCACCAAAGCTTGAAGCCGAGTCCCAGGGGGTCGAAATCCCGGTGCAACCCGTGGCTGTACGCGTCGACCCAGCGGAAGAAATCGAGGTCACGCCACAGTCCGGTGACCGTGCGTGTGAAGTGGGTGATCTCCTCCGGGGATGGTGGTACACCGACGGCTGGGCGCGAGTAATCGAAGGGCAGAGAAGACGGAAGCCGCACAGGAGAGACGCTGTCACCCCCAAAGCCCTGATCGCCTACAGCAAAATCACCTGAGGGGGAATCGCCGCCGTCTCGATCTCCCAACGAAGCATCTCCACCGGCACCGGCGTCGCCGACAGACACATCTCCGGGCCCAGAATCGCCGACAACCAAATCGCCGGGTGCCAAATCACCAGGCGCTGGGGAGTCGCCGTCAAACGTGACGTTGCCGGTCGAGCAAGAACACAGAAACAGCGAACATCCCGTGCAGAGCAAAACGTGATACGACCTCATTGAACTACAATCCCATTCTCGACCGACATATTGGGTTGCCATCAAACGCTGTTCACAAGCCGGTCCGCTCAATTTCTTCAGAACGTTTCACCAACAAGATCGAACAATCACTTGTTGTACCGTTGTGGCCACCAATTTTGCAAATCCAAAGCAGGGTCAGATCGTCTCATGATCTTGGCGTGGACGACTTGTTGCAATTTGTGCTGCGGTTAGAATAAGGACCGCAACCGGAGGAACTATGGCTCAACTTCTCGACCGACAACAATTACGTTGGATCCTTCTTGTTGCCATGCCCTTGGCATGCGCCGACCCGACGATTGGGTCGGACGGCAACGGCGATGGCGACTACATGGGCGGTGATTGGAGCATTGCCGGTGACACCTTCATCGGCGACTCAGCCGTTGCAGGCGATACTTTGACTGGCGACCCGGCCGTTGAGGGTGACACTTTCATCGGTGACCCTACGGGCGATCCTGCTGGTGACAGCGCTGCAGGCGACAGCGCCGCAGGCGACAGCGCTGCAGGCGATACATCTTCCGGCGCCGGGGGGGTCTGCATCGGTTTTGCCCGGTATTGTATCTATCTCGGCGGTAGCATGACCCAGTGCGATAATCAGATCGGCTGCTATTGGGAGGGGGACGAGTGTCTCGGTTCAGAGAGTTCGTGTTCAGATCTTGATTCAAGTGTTGACTGCAATAACCAAACTGGTTGTGCATGGGATGTTCCCTCGGGCACCGGCATCTGCACTGGCAATTCCATCTATTGTGGCTTTCTCGTCGATAGTAGCGCCGAGTGTAACAGCCAACTCGGCTGTTATTGGGATGGGAACGATTGTCAGGGTCTGGATGAATCGTGTTCCGCCTTCGTATCATCCGATGGTTGTAACAGCCAAGCCGGATGCTCTTGGGATGCGTCCTGAGACTAACGTTTGGCCCTAAACAACCCCGACCCATATGGCGCTATCTTGGGAATCGTTACCGGCAGATGTCCGCCCACGTCAATTTCCGCGAACAGGGCTTTGACCGCGCTTCTTTGCGAGGGTGGCGCGTGGGAGAAGGTGCACAGGTAGGTTCCGATGTTCGGGAAATCCATGGCCAAATAGGGGTTGCCGAGGGAGATGAGCACAACCTTATCTCCGGTGCCTGCAAGTAACTTGTTGAGAAGTGCCGCGCTGGCGTCGTCGAGAGAGACAGCGTTGGTCAGGTTTCCTTCGACCTTCACCACCTTTCCGGCCGTTGGAGTGATCACTGCTGCCACGACAATTGCCCGTGCCATATCGGCAGCGGCGAGAATCTCTGGGGTCATGCCGCTCACCAGATTGGGATCGACAAAAATCATTCGGGCACCCGGTCGGCGTTCATGCACTTCTCGCGCGAAAATCCGACCGGGCTCGTCCTGTACGTTGTCGACCAACAAAACCACCAAGAGATCGTTATCGGGTGCCGCTGGTGCATCGAAGTGGCCGGTAGAGACAACCACCTTACCGACTGTCAAGGGCAAGACCGTTTGACTGTCGCGAATCAACGTCACAGCATCATCGGCAATCTGCTGGGACAACACGGCGTCCGCGGGCTGCGATAGGAGTTGGGGCAGCTGGCTGATGTCCACCGTTTTGGATCGGTGCAGCCCCACCGATGCTTTGGACAACAACACTCGCATCACCGCCGCGTCGATCTGGGGCCAGGAAAGCTCGCCCGTCTCCGCGGCTTGCATGACGGCGTTTGCGGTAACCTGCAAGTCTCGAGGCAGAAGAAGAACATCGTTACCGGCCTTGAGCGCTTCAACTCCAGCTCGTCCATCGGGGTAGAGATCGGCGATAGCGTTCATCTGCAGAGCGTCAGTCACCACCAGCCCGTTGAAGCCAAGTCTCTCACGCAACAAGTCGGAGGTAATGAGATGGGAGGTTGTGGCAACCCGATCCGCAGCCGGCTCGAGGGCAGGCACGGTGACGTGCGCCATCATGATGGCACCGACTCCGGCAGCGATAGCCCCGCGAAAGGGCACCAGCTCCACGGCCTCAATGTGCGCGGCGTCCGACAGAATGCGAGCGACACCCAGGTGGGAGTCACTGTCTTCGTTGCCGTGACCGGGAAAGTGCTTGGCCGTGGTCAGAAGACCGGCCTTCTGCGCCTCTTTGACATACGCCGCCACGAACTCCGACACCCGTTCTGGGTTCTCGGAAAAGGACCGGATGTTGATAATCGGATTGGCCGGATTGGACGACACGTCGGCAATCGGAAAGAAGTTGAGGTGCACGCCGATAGCGCGTGATTCCCGAGCAACCACACGTGCAAAATCTCGGACGTAGTCGAGCTTGCCGGCAGCCGCGAAAGCCATGGTGTGAGGGAAGCTGGTCGTGCCGGCAAACCGCATGGACAAGCCACGCTCGAAATCTGCGGCAAACAAAAGCGGCACTTTGGACTCGTGCTGCAGTTGATTGGTGACGAATGCCGCCTCGAATGGCAAGCTGCGCGCGCTCGTTCCCGTGTCATTCGGCACACTCAGGAGCATGCTGCCAACGTGGTACTTGCGAACGGCTTGGTTCAACTCGGCCCACGCCGGATCTTTGACGTTGTAGAATGCCACATTGGCACGCACCATCAGCAATTGGCCGACCTTCTCCTCGGGCGTCATTGCCGCGAGTGTTTGCCTCGCCCATTGTTCACCCTCACTGTCGAGTTGCACGGCTGAGGGTGTGATGAAGACTTCCTGTTTTGCACAAGAACAAACACAAAACAGACAGGCCAATAGATGTTTGGATGTCATGGTCCGAAGACTATCGAGTAATCGAGACGACGCCTATTGAGAATGTGCGGCAGTCGGGTAACGACCGTCGCATCTCTCGACGAAATCAAAGCAAGGCTAGAGACTTCCTCGCCCATTTCCAGACGATATGTTATGAACGGCGAATGGCCCCTGCCACGACCCCTTCTGAGGCACCTGCCACCTTGTGTTTCCCGTAATGGGCGCAACCACAGAGCTGACGATTGCAATCTGGGGCGGTGCGCTCCTCTTTGTGTTCGGTGCCGCTGGACTTTTCACCCGCCAGCTCTTGCGCGAGCGGCGCGAACGGCGGCGCATGCGCGAAGCCGAGAGCCTGGGCTTGCACCAACCCGCGTCCTTGCACCCGGTCATTGACCCTGACATCTGCATTGGCAGCCAGGCATGCGTCGCAGCGTGCCCGGAAGGAGATGTCCTCGGCGTCATCGATGGGGCCGGTCGCTTGATCCACGGTGCCGCCTGCATCGGCCACGGCAGGTGCGCGGCCGAGTGTCCCGTGGGGGCCATTCGTCTGGTTTTTGGCACTGCTGAGCGTGGGGTCGACATTCCGTGGGTCAGCCCCGACTTCGAGTCGAGTCGGCATGGCGTCTACATTGCGGGGGAACTCGGTGGCATGGGCCTCATCAAGAATGCCATCCGCCAGGGTGTGGGTGCCGCCCGTCATGCCATCGGCCGACTGGCCGCGACTCCCGCTGGTGGAGTCGATGTTGTTGTCGTGGGTGCCGGCCCTGCAGGGATCGGTGCCGCCCTCGCTTGTATCGAGCGTGGTGCCACGTACACGCTCATCGATCAGGAAGGGTTTGGCGGCACTGTCGCCCATTACCCACGACACAAGGTGGTGATGACCGAGCCGGTCGACGTACCCCTGTTCGGCCGCATCCACCGTGCCGAGATGAGCAAAGAAGACCTTCTGCACCTGTGGAACCGTGTCGTCATCGAGACTGGGCTCCGGGTAGAGGAAAAGCGCCAGTGTCTCGGCATCGAAGGTGAGGACGGCAATTTCCGTGTCATCACCAATCAAGGCGTCCATACTGCCGCCAAGGTAGTCCTCGCCACCGGCCGCCGCGGCACGCCGCGAAAGCTCGGCGTTCCCGGCGAAGACTCACCGCGCGTTGTCTATCGCCTCGTTGATCCCGAACAATATCGCGACTGCGACGTCCTCGTCGTTGGCGGTGGCGATTCGGCGCTCGAAGCGGCCGAGCTATTGGTTAGGGACGGGGGTGCGCGTGCCCATCTGGCTTATCGCGGCGACGGGTTCTTCCGCGCCAAACCCAAAAATCGCAACGCCATAGAAAAGATGCGCGCGCGCGGTGAGCTCGGAGTTTATCTCGGCACCAGCATGCGTGAGCTCAATGCGACGACCGCGGTACTCACATGCAAGGATGGTGACCTCGAGTTGAAGGCGGATTACGTCATTGCGGCGCTTGGCGGCGAGATGCCAGCGGGTTTTCTGGCCAATCTCGGCATTCGCACCGACCGTTGGTTTGGCAAGCCCCCCGACAAGGGGGAGGAGACGACCCGTGTAAACGGTGGTGACCGCTCGATTCCTTGGATCGGTTACGTCCTCTTCACCCTTTGTGTGGGTGCCATCGCTTGGCTCGCCTGGCATGGGCATGCCTACTATTTTCTCGCCGACGCTCTGCGCGAGGTGTCGCCGCAGCACGAGGCATTGCGTTCGGCTGGGAGTTGGGGGCACGGCATTGGGGTCATCGCCACCCTGATCATGCTCACCAACTTCCTGTACGCGGTGCGCAAGCGTTTGTCGTTGTTGCGTGGACGAGGTGCCATCAGCAACTGGCTTCTGGTGCACGTTCTCGTGGGCCTGTCGACACCGGCGGTGATTGCTTTCCACGCAGTGTTTCACGTCAATAACCTCATTGCCGCTGCGACCTACATTGCCCTGGGGGCGGTGGTGACAACGGGTGCCGTGGGTCGCTATATCTATGGACGTGTGCAAACACGCGGTACCTTCGGTGCCAAGGCGGTAGTTCTTGGCGGATTGAAACGATTCTTGCGCGGCTGGCGAATCATCCACGTCGTACTGGCGGTGGCTTTGGTGATCAACATCATTCTGCACGTCGGCGTCTCGTGGCTCTTGGGGTATCGATGGATCTTCTAACACGACATGTTGCGGTTGTTATGGTTGTTGCTGTGGTGGCCACGATGTCGTTGCCAGCAACTGCCACGGCGCAAATTCTCTCGCCGGGCAAGCTCGGTCGTGCCCACAGTCAGCTCGAAGGCTTGAGCCATTGCACCGAGTGTCATGATCTGGGCAAGAAGATAAACGGCGAGCTGTGTTTAAAGTGCCATGATGGTCTCAAAGACCTTATCGCCAAAGGGCGGGGCCTGCACGCGACGACTGCGGTGAAGGATGCGAGCTGCGTGTCGTGCCACAAGGAGCACCGCGGCACCAACGCGGCGATTGCCGATTGGAACGGCAAGACCGAGAAATTCGATCACAGCCGCAGCGGCTGGGCGCTAGAGGGCAAACACGCGAAGGCAAAATGTGCGGCCTGCCACACCGCCTCTTACGTGACCGACAAACCCTTGCGCGAACGTCTGGCGGCACGGGCAGAGAGCACCTATCTCGGCCTCGTTCGCGACTGCCGGCTTTGCCATTTCGATGAGCATCGAGATCAATTGTCCGGGGGCTGTGACACCTGTCATACGGCCGCCGGATTTTCCCCGGCACCGCGCTTCGATCACGACAAGAGCTTCGTCAGGCGCGGCGCACACAGCAAACTCGAATGTGAAAGTTGTCACCCCAAACTCACGGACACAGAGAAACGGGTTGGGTCCCTGAAACCGAAGAATGCAGAAACATTCGTCAAGTATGCCATCGGTCAGCCCAAGGGATGCACCGCCTGTCATCGCGATGTGCACGCCGGCAAATTCGGTGGTCGCTGCCAACAATGCCATGACGAGGTGAGTTGGCGGCGTATCAGCGGCAAGGCCCAGGATGTGACTTTTCATGACAAGACCCAATTTCCCCTCAAAGGCCTACATCGTCAGGCCGATTGCGGAGGTTGTCACCCGTCCAAACCCGGTGGCGGCATGAAGACGCGCGGTTTGAAGTTTGAACAATGCAGTGATTGTCATGTCGACGCCCACATGGGGCAGATAGCGAAGGACAAAACCGGGGTGGTGCCTTGTCAGTCGTGTCACGATGAGAATGGTTTCTTCCCATCGCGCTATTCTTTGGTGGAGCACCAGACGAGCCGTTACCCGCTCGCCGGCGCGCATCAAGCGGTTGCCTGCAATGGCTGCCATCCCGCTGACACCGAGTTCTTTGCGGAGGCAACGGTTAAGCCCACGAAAAGTGGCCCCGTCCCACGCACACAGTTGTTGAACTACACGCGCCTGCGTCGGCCAGAGCTCGACCTCGCTCGCTGTGGGAGCTGTCATCGCGACCCCCACGTTGGCCAGTTTGCAAGTGGCGATCGAGCCAAGGGCTGCGAGACCTGTCACGTGGTCGCCTCCTTTTCTGAGCTCGTCTTTGATCACGACAAGGACAGCGTCTTCCCGCTCGCAGGCAAGCACCGAGGGCAGAGGTGCGAAGCCTGCCATCGACAGGAGGCCAACGGTGACTCGGTGCTCTATCGCGGTGCCCCGCGCCGCTGTGCCAGCTGTCACACAGATCCGCACCGAGGGCAGTTCAACAGCCAGGCACCCGATGGTTCTGATTGCGGCGCTTGTCACGGCAATGAGGCCTTCAAGCCAACGACCTTCTCGCACACGGACGCGACTCTCACCGATTTTTCACTCACGGGTCGCCACACCGCGGTTGCCTGTGAGCGTTGCCACATCCCCGTGGGCGTCGAGGGAGACAGAACAGCGTGGTATCGAGGGCTGCCACGGCGTTGTCGAGATTGCCACGAGGACGTGCACGCCAAACAATCGGGCAGTGCTCTGGCGCGTGTGGGTGGTTCACAAGCCGACCGGGACTGTTCTGACTGCCACGTGACTGCCGACTGGCACCAGGCCATCTTCGATCACGAGGGTACGGCTTTGCCCCTGCGTGGCCGTCATCGGCAGGTGCCATGTCAGAGCTGTCACCCAAAGGGGATGGGTGCACAGGTAGAGCCCCGTTGCGTCTCGTGTCACCTCGATGTTCATGCCGGTCGACTCGGCAAACTCTGTGAGCGTTGCCACGACAGTACGTCTTTTGCCGAAGGCTCGGGTGTTCTCGCGCATGGTCAGACACGCTTCCCGCTGTATGGTCGGCACCTCATGGTGCCCTGCGATGAGTGCCATCGCGCCCGCGGTGACCGCACCTTCGGCGGCGTGCCGTCCCGCTGCGAGACCTGTCATGCGGATGCATACGCGCGCACCGCGGGTTCCGGTCTCGACCACGTGGCGGCAGGTTTGAGTCGCGATTGCCGCCAATGTCACAACGCCGTGGGGTGGCAACGCGGCCGGCTGCCGGAGCACGAACGCTGTTTCCCCTTGGCGCGAGGCAACCATCGCAGCATTTCATGTTTACAGTGCCATACGACGCTCGTTGGGCTACAATTCGACACGTGCGCGTCATTCACTGCGGCGTGCACGCGGTGCCATCGCTGCTCCTCCATGGATGCTGAACATCTCGGCGAGGAGATGGTGGCTGGATATCAATGCGCCGATCGCAAGTGTTACGAGTGCCATCCCAACGGTGCCGGAGACTGAACATGGCCCACAACGTTCGACCTTGGTTGGCGGCGGTTATTGGCTCGACAATCCTTGGCGGCTGTCTCGACCAGCTCTATGCTCCACCTTACTCGCTCGAACGGGAACGAATCACCCGCAACACCCATACCGATCTGTTTCCGATCGCGAGTGGCGCGCACACCGGGGTGGACTGCAACGCCTGCCATGGTGCTTTTGACACCTTCACGCAATTCGATTGCACGACCACCTGCCATGAACACGCCCAAGCTGTGACCGACGCTTCACATGCCGGCCTCGCTGGCTATGCCTACGGACCGACCACTTGCTACGACTGTCATCCCACGGGCACCGGTTCGATCAGCCGCGAGGATCACGAGCGGTTCTTTCCGATCAAAACAGGCAACCACGGTGGTCTCGCTTGCGCATCCTGTCATGTCGCTGGCGCCGGCTCGTTCTCCTGCATTGATTGTCACGAACATGCCCAAGCAGCGACAGACCTTTTTCATGTCGGTCTCGCCGACTATGTTTACGGACCGACCACCTGCTACGCCTGTCATCCCACTGGGGAGGGGATGAGCCGCGCCCAGCACGATCCGTATTTTCCAATTGTGAGCGGTCGGCATGGAGGCCTTAGCTGCACGACTTGTCACCCCTCCGGCTACGGAACGTTTTCCTGCATTGATTGCCACGAGCATCTCTGCACGTCGATGAACCCAAAACACAATGAGGTCGGCAACTACTCCTGCACGAGCTCACGCTGTGTGAATTGTCATCCCCGTGGTGTGGCGGGGGATGATTGATGGGTTCCCCTCGCAAGCTCACCGTCGTCACTGTCCTCGTCGCGCTGGCCCTTGTGGTTTGGCCTGTTGTCGGCGACGCCAAGAGCAGGCTCGCGTTGCGGGCTCTCGTGACTTACGTTCACGCCGAGCGTGTCTATCTGGATCGTGGTTCAACACATGGCGTTGGGGTGGGTGATGGTGCCAAGGTCACGGCCGGTGGCAAGACGATTGCTCGCCTCGAGGTGTTGGACACCGCCCCACACAGCTGTGTTGCGCGCTATGTCGAGATGACGAGGGCACCGCGGATTGGCGATCCCGCGGTGATTTTGCGTCAACACCGCCCAGTTCGAGACGCGCCGGCCGCCACATTGCGAGCACCTTCGCTTACCGACGGGGTGTGGAAACAGCTGAGCACGACGACCTTCACGAAAATTTCCTTCAATGAGAACAGAGCGCCTGTGCCGGTTCTGCGCCAGGTCCGTAGCAGCGCGTATTTGCGCGGCGTTGCCTGGGTCTACGTCGACGCAAATCCTGTTTCAATTTATCAACGCCAAGAACTCGACGCCAGCGTCCACGGGCCCATCGATGACGACGGTGACTTTTGGGTGGACGCTGACCTGCGGGTCGACGGCCAAACCATACAGCCCGACGGCGCTCGCTTCCGACCCGCCGATCCGTTGCGGGTTGATGTCTACCAGGCTTCTCTCAGTTATCTCGGGGTGTCGAAGCTCGGGTTGGCGCTCGGGCGCATGCCGTCTTCGCGTCTGCGTTTCGGTCTGTACGATGGGGCGGCACTCAGCTACGAGCTCGCCGAGCTCATGAAAGTAGAAGTCGGTGCCGGCCTGCGTCCAGATCTCCTCACCTCGATGCCCGGACTCGATTTACCATTTGCTTCGCTTTGGTTGTCAGGGAGCAAGAACTTTTCATGGGGCTTCGGCTCCTACGGCATGGGTGCCAGCTGGCTCGGGCAGAACGGCAAGAGCGAGGGACTCGAGAGCAGTGCCGGACTCACATTGGGTGTGGGTAGACGTTGGTGGATCGACGCAGAAGCCGGTTTGTTGGTCGTCGACGGTGCCGCGTCGGCCGTTACTCTCGATCGGATGACCGTGACCTCGTCGTACCGCGTTCTCGAGACAACCACCCTTCGTATTGCGGCACGGCGCTGGCAAGATCCACCACTCGCGAGTGCGAGCGTACGGCTACCGGCAGGGTATCTCGACAACAGCGGCACTTGGGATACCTACGCTGCGCTGGACACCGCCCTAGGTCGCGTCGGTCCTCTCGCACTCACCGCCAACATCGCTGGTGGCGGCGTCACCGATGCAACTTGGTCAGATCCGCGTCTGTGGGTTGCGCCGTCGCTTGCCATGGTCGCGTCCAACTGGTGGCGAATGCGACTGAGTCTCGGCTATCGGGGAGAGTTCGGCTTGTTACCGGCACAGTACGGGGAGATTGGCGTTGGTCTCGAGCCCACCACTTCGCTGCGCGTCGACTTGTGGCAACAGATTGGGGTGTTGTTGCCCACAGAAAGTGGCGATATGTTGATCTCCACCTCGAGCTGGATCGCTCTCGCTTGGGCGGTCGCGCCGAGCTGGAGTCTGGGTCTGCGCGGCCGCACGATGTTTGGCGAGGCTGGGAATGGATTCGAGACGCACCTGTGGTTGTCCGCACACGACTGGTTGTGAATATCATACGAAAGCGCTGTTGGGGCAGTTAAGAAACAACGAGGAGAATAGCATGCGGGTATGCGAGGTTGGTCGATTCTATTGCCGTCTCTCCTTGGTGCTTGCGTTGGGCTTGGTTTGCAACTGTGCTGACAAGGTTTCAACCGTTGGGGCCGTTTGTGACAGCGACACGTGCCCAAAACCCAACACCCATTGCGTCGAACACGACAAAGTGGCCGTTTGTGAGTGCATACCGGGCACAGTTCCGCACGACGGCACATGCGTTCACCAGGGCAGCTGTGTCGTTGCAGGTTGCGGGGATCATGGAACCTGTGACACCGATAGCGGTGTTTGCGAGTGCCTCATGGGCTATGACGGCCTCGATTGCGTAGACTGCGCCGCCAACTATCACAGTGACGGGGCCGGGGGTTGCACCACGGACCCCTGTGTCCCCTCTCCATGTGAAGAGGGCAAGGTGTGCGTCATCGAGGAGATGAACGCCGTCTGTAAGTGCCCCGCGGGCAGTCATGAAAGCCTGGGGGTTTGTGTCGCGAACACCTTCTGCGACGAGTTGTCCTGTGCGGGCCATGGCAATTGTGATGACACCTCCGGAGTCGTTGTTTGCGATTGTGCCCCAGGCTACGCCGGCGTCTCGTGCCAGGTGTGCAACGATGGATATCACGGTGATGGTTTGGGGGGATGCACCGATGATCCCTGCATTCCCAATACTTGTGTCAGTCCCTTCGTGTGCATTGCCGTGGAAGGTACGGCATCCTGTGATTGTCCTGCGGGCTTTCATGCCGACGCAGGCGATTGTGTGATGGACACTTTCTGCACTGTCACAACTTGCGCCGGCCACGGCGACTGCAGCGAGGTCGAGGGAACTACCCGGTGTGCTTGCGATCTGGGGTGGGCTGGGTTGCATTGTGACGGTTGTGCCGTCGCGGATGGCTACCACGACGATGGTGCCGATGGATGCACGCTAGATCCGTGCTTGCCCAATCCCTGCATCGGGGACCATCGCACTGTTTGTCTCAGTGATGGCGGCAATACCACCTGCACTTGTGACTTCGGCTACCATGTGGTTGTCGATCTTTGCCTCATCGACGAAGTTTGCAACACCGGTACCTGCTCGGAGCATGGGGAGTGTACAGTCATTCTCGGCGAGACCCACTGCTCCTGCGACGATGAATGGATGGGCGAACTCTGCGAAAGTTGCAACGTCATCGGTGGATACCATGACGACGGTCTAGGGGGCTGCACCCAGGATCCGTGCCTGCCGAACCCCTGTCGTGAGACCCACAAGACCGTTTGCGCGGGCGAAGGCACGACTTATCTTTGTAGCTGCGATCCCGATTTTCACCCTGACGAGGTGGGCGGTTGCACGGACGATCCGTGTGTGCCCAATCCCTGCGGTGTTGAGGACCCGGCCTGTCGCGACAATGGTGGCGAACCCGAGTGCTTCACCCCGGTTTGCGACGACTCAAATCCCTGCACAGACGATTTCCTCGACGGTGCGAACTGTGTTTTCGAACCCCTCGACGACGGTGATCCGTGTACCACCACTGTCTGCGTGAGCGATCAGACATGCTTGTTGTCGGTCTGTCAGGGGGGCGACGTGGTCACCTGCGACGATGACAACCCGTGCACGCAAGACAGCTGCAACGATATGACAGGCTGCGAATGGGTTGACGACGACGGTGTTGTTCCCGATGATCTCGTTCCGTGCACCGATGACGCATGCCTTGCGGGTGAGGCATACCACACCCCTGTGGATGCCTACTGCGACGACAGTGATTGGTGTACCGGCGAAGATTTCTGTGCGCCGAGTGATGTCGGAGCGGATGATGATGGTTGCGTTATTCGCGAAATCCCACAACCACCACGTCCCGCGACGTTCTGCTCCCACTGGTTATGCAACGGCAGTAGCGAAGGCTTCGACCTCGTTACCGAGGCCGAAGGCACCGAGTGTGATGACACAATAAACTGCACCACAGGAGACGTCTGCACCGCATCCGGGGCCTGTGTCGGTACGGTGGTGGATGACTGTTTTGGTCCCGCCGATTGTGACAACCCGGTGTCTTGGGATGAGGATGTGGACATGGCACCGGCTATGGTCAACGGGGCCTTGCTCTATAACGGAAGTACGTCGTTTCCCAACTCCGGCAGCAGCAGCACCATCTATATCTACATGCGTTCACAGGAGACCGGGAAATACACCCGCCTCGAGACCGTGACCTTCGGATCCTGGAATGGTTCGGCCTATGTTTTGAGCAGTAGCGGCGAATCGGCAGATCGCGTCTACAACATTCCCTTGATGCCCGGAGTCTACGACGCGGTCTACATGCGAGGCGGCACCCTCTCAGGTGGAATATATTACGAGCACGTCGAGAATGACTCCTACCCCATAGGTGA
>Ga0156400_1245_pt1 | contig 34494 bp, 25 predicted proteins | sample RifOxyA3_FD_108044 | JGI IMG/M metagenome (GOLD analysis project Ga0156400, IMG submission 108044) | Deltaproteobacteria bacterium RIFOXYA12_FULL_58_15
ATGGAACTCGCTTTGTTGCGCACCCAATGTCGAGGGCAGCCCGAGCTGATGGAGCGATTGCAGATTGCAGGTCGAAAAATCAACGCTATCGATGGCCGTCGTGCTGCGAATCGTCTGCGCGCGGCGGGCAACGCCGGCCTTGCTCACCTAGGTCGAAACAGTTTGTAACCTCACGCCAGTTCGCTTGCGCTGCTCCGGTCGATCCCATTTGGGTTTTCGCTGCACGGTGGGCACCAACGGTGCCCACCTTAGCATCTCGGTCCCAAATGGGATCGACCTGCGCATGCCGCGAACTGGCTTCGGTGTCTCCCAGATTCTGGACGCCAGGACGTCACTCGACGAGCACAGATCGAGCGATGCGTTGCCGACACGGTCGTATCGGCAACCGCATCAGCTCAGAGAAACCCGATGAGCTGGCGTCTTTGCTTTTTGCCTGACAGATCCGCCGGGACGGCGACGGGCAACGCCGGCTTGCTCACCTAGGTCGAAACAGTTTGTAACCTCACGCCAGTTCGCTTGCGCTGCTAGGGTCGATCCCATTTGGGTTTTCGCTGCACGGTGGGCACCAACGGTGCCCACCTTAGCATCTCGGTCCCAAATGGGATCGACTTGCGCATGCCGCGAACCGTCTGCGGTTTGTCACCGTTCGATCAAAACATGCTTTCGACGTCGGTCTGGGAAAAATCCCTGCCCTTGTATAACAAGGGCAGCCCCCGTTCTTTGGCCAACGCGTAGGAGAAGCAGTCTCCGAAATTCAGTTGTGCCGGGTGGCGCCCCTTGCCAAATCGGTGAAAGGCTGCCCGTGCAATTCGCAATTGGTTGGCATTGAAGGGAACTATTTCGATCTCCTGTTCAGAGATGAGAAGATCGAGCTTCTGCCCGCCGAGATCTCCGTATCGAGATTCCAGTACCAGACTGCACTCCAACACGGTTGCGGTTGACATGCACGCTTGCGGTGCGTCGGCCACGGCAATCTCAAACAGCTCTGCGTCGGCCTCGTTGTTGAGGAGCGCAACAATCGCTGACGTATCGATGACCATCAGCTGGGCAACCCCAATTCGTCGTATCCAATGACCTCCTCGGCACCCCGATGGTCGAGGATTGGCAAATTCTTCATGCTTTGTCGCAGTGCCCGCAGCTTTTCTCTTCGACAGGAGCTCATCTTGCGATGTCGATAGCGCGCCACCCGTTCCCGAAGAGCGACCACGATGGCCTCTGTCAAGGTTTCGCCGGTATGCTGCGATAGCTCCCGCGCCAGCCGGTCCGCCTCAGGGGATTTGATGCTCAATGCCATACATACAGCATAATAGAAATATATACTAATGTAAATACCACGGCAAATCGATTTCCTCAGCCTTCGCCTCCATGCCTACAGGTTTCGCGCATGTCTCGGCACGTCTCGGGTATCACTGGTTTCTGCCGGCTGCCATGTGCTGTAGGATACGCCAACCAACGCAGGGGGTAGTGGATGATGGTGATCCGTCCAGTCGCGGCAGTGTTTGCAATGATCTGTGTCATGGCTGCCGCGCCGAGCTCGGCCGAGTCGCAACCGATGACAAGCGACGCCGCCACCGAAGCTGGCCCTGCTGCTGGATCTGAGGTGAAGGGTGAGGACGCCGACCTGATGGAACGCATCAATTATGTTCAAAGAGTGCTCAACGAAGGAGAGACCTATGCCAATGGTTGGTATTGGGGCTGGATCGGACTCTACTCCGCGTTTGTGGTTGGTTCCGGTGTGCTCGCTGGTGCCGGCTGGGACGACGATGCGGATCGGGTGAATAACATAGTTTCCGCTGCCAAATCGATGTTGGCGTTGACGACTCAGTTCATCTTTCCATTGGTTTCTGCGACTGCACCCAATGAGCTCGAGGCCGTGCCCGCCGATACCGACGAACAACGTCAATTCAAGCTCACCGAGGCACAGCGGTTGCTTGGAGACAGCCGGCAGGACGTCATCAAAAAGCGGGCATTACTCAATCACATCATTGGTTTTGCCAGCAATGCCATCGGCAGTGTGGTTATCTATTTCTACCTCGACAGTCGCGACGAAGGCTCCAGCGCTTACAAAGACCGATTGAAAACGTCTTTGGTCAGTTTCGCTGTAGGTTTTGCCATCATTGAAGCCAAGATTTGGACCACGCCAACACGGATCCATGACGACTACGCAAAGTATGAAGTTGACTACGGCAACGTCGAGGTGAGTGGTGTCGAATGGTACCTATTGCCTGGGCCTGCTGGCGTCGTTGCCGGTTGCACGTTCTAAGGAATCACGACCCACGGTGCTCGGTGACGTGACTATGCTGGGGCGGCAGTGGGGTCCGTCTCTGCCGGCGTCGGCTCGTCGGCAGGCGCATCGCGAAGGAACTCGCCTGTGACGGTATCCACACGGGCAAAAAAATCCTCGATAGGCGTCTCGGCGATGATCTTGAGCAAGAGGATCTCAGCTTCGTTGCACCAGGGCCGGTGTTCACCCACGGGCAAGTCGCGAGGAATGACCATCTGTGACAGGAACACAAAGTTGAACATCTGCTTCAAATAAATGCGCAGCTTGTGGGATTCCTCTGGGGACAGTCCGACGATGCGATGCGGGACTACCCTTTCTTTTGCCGAGAAGCCCTTGGGCTGCACTGGGGGGAGTGGCTCTGATTGAATGAGGTCACTGGTTCCGAGTCGAGTGAAATTGTCGATGATCACTTCGCCGTGCTTGGTCAAACCTTCGAGCCGTGAAGCGAGGTTCACCACCCGGCCGCAGACCGTGTAGTCCATGCGCCTGCGTGAGCCGATGTTGCCCACGATGGCCCGTCCGGTGGCCATTGCGAAACCGAACTCGCAAGCCTCGACGGCCAGGCGCTCGCCATTCGCGGTCCTGATCATGAGGAAGCGATTGAGCACCCGTGAGGCGGCCTTCATATAGGTCAGCGCCAACACGGCGCGGCGCTTGTTGCCCTCTTCCCCCTCGTTGTCGGCCCGTTCGAAGACAGCCATGATCGCGTCGCCCATGGTTTTGTCGACGACGCCGCCCCAGTGGGCGATGCATTCGATGAACAAGTGGAAATAGGTGTTGACGATGTGAACGACTTCATCGGCGGTGCGGCGATTGGACATGGCCGTGTAGCCACGCATATCTCCGAAGATCACGGCTAAGTCTCGCTCGCGACCACCAGGTTTGGTGAGCGACTCATCCTGCACCAACCGTTCGATGACCATCTTGTCGACGTAGTGGAAGAACAGCTCCGAACGTTTCAACATGCGATTGAGGGCTGCGGACAACTCTCCGATCTCGTCGTTGCGCTCGACTGGCACCCGTTGCGTGAAGTCACCCTTGGCGATCTGCGACAAGGCAACTCGCATGAGCTTGAGGGGGCGCACCTCCCGTCGCACCAAGAGCAGGGCAAATATGCACATCACCGCCGCAATTCCCCCCGCGAAGATCATGGCGCGGGTTGTCGCGCGCCGCAGAGCGAGCTCGAGAGGAGTGCGGGACATCGTTACGACAAATGTTCCCAGGACATCGGGTCCGTAGCGCACCTGCGAGTGGAAGACGTAGGCATGCTTGTCGGCGGTCATGTAGATGGGGTCCGCGTCCGGTCCGAGAATATCCGTGGAAAGATAAGTCTTGGTGTCGAGTTCGGACTGAACCAGGGAGGCAATGATCACGCCCTCGTTGTTGGCCAATTGGGCGTTGAGGACGTCGGTGTTCTTGGCGACGGCCAGCAGGTTGAACTGCAGCTTTGCACGCACGCGCTCGGGGTCGGAGGGGTAGGTGAGCATGAATGGGGCATTGGTGCTGGCAAAGCTTTCCACAGTTGCCGCGCCGTTCTTCTTGATTTCGCGAATGATCGACGAACGCAAGACGGTGAGTACCGATGCGAAGACCCCCGCTGCTGTGAGCATTGTTGTCAACAGCAAGAAGGCGGGGTATTTGCGCGCCATCTTCATGGGCCGCAATCATAACAAACAACCTGCGGAATCCCTCGGAGGTTTTTTGCTGATTTCAACCAGAATCTGGGTTGTCACGTATGTCCCGGGGACTCTGTTCTGCCGGTGGCTCTGTCTGGGTGGTCTGGAGGTGGGCGAAATCGGCGGCGCGGATTCTTGAACACGGAGGTCGCATCCCTGATACTTCCACGGAGCGTGACTGCAGTTGGGTTCTGCTGGCCAAACGGACCCCTGTCTCGTCGTTGGCCAATTGAAGAGGAGTGAGCATGAAGTGGGTGCACGGTGTTCTCCTTGCTGTCGTCGGGTTGGGCATTGCTGCTCGTGCCGATGCCACCACCATCATTGCACTGCCGGAGGCCGAGCTGGTTCGGGAGTCGGACGCCATCGTTGTGGGGACGGTGATTCAAACCAATACCGTCATTCATGAAAACGGGGTCATTGCTACCCAAGCTCACGTTCAAGTGCATCAGGCCTTGCGCGGGCCAAAAGCCAACCAAGTAGTGATCGTCGAGGTACCCGGTGGCCACCTGCCAAACGGTCTGGCGGCGCACACCGCAGGCTCACCGGAGATGGTCGGCGGTGACATGATCTTTGGTTTCCTCGAGCGTGCTGGGACAGTCTTTCGCCCCATCGGGCTTTCTTTCGGTCTGTTAAGGGTACGCCAAGCCAAGGATGGGATTTTTCGAGTGTTCCGCGAAGCGCAGGGCTTGGCGATGGTTGACCCGACCGGCACCCTCGTTCGCCACCAAACCGTTGAGCTCCGGGACGTTCCTCTGACAACGTTCATTGCTCGCATCAGGCAACACATGGACGGCATTGGTGTGAGCCTGCCGGACCCAGGGACGGTGAAGCCATGAGAGTTAGGCTCATACTATTGATGAGCTGCCTGTCGGGGTCGGTGCAGGCTGCCATTGACAACTCCGTCCTCGATTGCGGCGCGAGCGGGGTCACCTATTTTCCCCGCGGCGATCACTGGCCAGCCCAATGGGACGCGGTGGGCATTCTTCCTGTTCTTTTCCGCCAGCAACGGGATGGCGCGCCGTCAATCTCTAACAATGCCGATCTCGATGCGGTGTCGACCGCCTTTATCACATGGATGAACCATCGCTGTGCGGGCAATCTCAGTCCCGACATCCTCGTCGAGGACTCATACAACGACTATGAGAATCGGGATCGGGGTGACGTCTGGTCATGCGCGACGGGAGGTGCTTGCAACGAAGAGTGTACTGGCGGCTGCAAATTGGACGACGCTCAAAGCATCATCTACTTTGTCACGCAGAATTGGGAAGGAATCGCGGACTCCAAGACCGTGGCCCTGACCACAACCCTGTCGATTCCAGACACCGGCTTCACCGTCGACGCCGACATGGAATTCAATGCCGAGAACTTTGGATGGCGCGTCGGTGCCAGCGGCTGCACAGCGGGGGCTGCCAACTGTTTCGACATCGAGAGTGTGGCTCTGCACGAGGCCGGTCACTTCATTGGTTTCAACCATGTGATGTGTACCGATGCGGTGATGTTTCCCGAGGGGTCGGGAACCAACGTGCGCACCGCGCTAAGTGAGCACGAGCGCGCCGGACTGTGCGCTGTCTATCCGCCTAGAGACGCATCCTTGACCGATCCCAATGATCGCGACACCGGTGAGCAGTGTGCCGCCACCAGTCAGTGCCCCGCGGGGCACACCTGTATCAAGCCGACCGGTTACTCGGCGGACTCGATGTGGGGTTGGTGCGCGGCCACCTGTTCGACCACATCCCAGTGTCCCACCGCGTTTATTTGCGCAACCAGCAGCGCTGGCGAGCGATTTTGCAGGCCGGGTCCACACATGACGGGGGGCGGTGACGACAATGGCGATGGCGTCAGTGACGTGGTTGATCCGAGCACCGGTGAATCTCGTGATTTGTGTGCGCCCTGTTCAGAGGGCTCGCAATGTGCGAGCGGCATTTGTGTGCGAGACGACAGCGGCGATGGCCTGTGCTCGCGGACCTGTTTTACGGAGCTTCTGTCCAACGGTGAAGTGGGAGCGAGTGCCCCGTGCCCGTCGGGAATGGACTGTGTTGTGGCCGATGATGGTTGGAGCGTTTGTTGGCCACCGGATCCGGCGCTGTGTGGCTCGTCGGAGTATCGCGGCATGCTCAATGAGCCCTGTTATAATGAGAATACCTCCACCCAGCCCGACGACGACTGGTTTCGCTCGTGCGGCCCCGGCCTCATCTGTTTTGTGTTTAAGGCGCGTTGCGAGGGGCAAGCGGGCAACTGCGTGCAGTACTGCAATCAGACCGATTCCCCCTGCCGAGACGACAACATGACATGCTGCAATCGTGTCGACGACTACGGCGCTTGTGTGGGCGTCGATTCGCAGGCGGTGCACGGCGGTTGTTTTGACATTCGCCGAATTGGAGAATCCTGCGTGCAGCCTGAACAATCGGTGTGCGAGGATGGTGCCGGTTGCTTCTTCTTTGAGGCGTCGTCCTTGGCGAAGTGCTACGAGATGTGCGGCAGCTGTTCCGCCGGTGATACCTGCGTGAATTTTAGTGATAACTGTTCCAATACTTTCAGCGTCTGCTGCGGGAGCGATGATTGGGAGAGCGCCCAGGCGTGTTTGCCATCCGAAGATCCTACCATGTACGACGTCGGAGTTGCCTGCCGTGTCAACGACGATTGTGATTCCGGGAAATGCCTGGAGATTGACGATGACGCAGCCTGTTCCCGGTGGTGCGATCCTGTCACGGCGGTCGGCTGCCCCGGTAACATCGACGTCAACGGTGACGGCGCAACCGACGGTGGATTCGCCTGCCGCACCATCGACGGCGAAGGTTGGTGTTGGCCACGGCGCGGTCCCGTGGATCCACCTGGCCTAGAGGAAGTGGAGTCCAGCGGTTGTTGCTCCGCGGTAGCTGCCAAACCTGGGGATTGGTTCTTGAATGCTCTCCTGTTCCTGCCAGCCCTGATAAGGCGCAGGCACCGCCGACGGTGTGCGAACAGTCGGTGATGAACAGCCTTTTTAGGTGTGCTTGGCAATCAAACGGGCGAGGCCGGGTACGGCTGCTGCGGTGTGCTTGATGCCGGTAGGGCGTAGCTTTTCGTAGGCCTTCTTTAGAGTATTATGGCTGCTGCGTGCCGCCCGTGAGTCGGTGACGCCGAGAAGGGCGTTGGCGATCTCGTTGTCTCTCCTTTTGAAGTACGGCTCGATGGCCGCACCGCCTTGGCTCAGGAATTCTGCGTAGAACGGCTCGAGCTTGTCGACGAAATCGTCGAGCATGTGTTCCACGGCGTCGGGGATGATTCCCGGTTTGATCTTCTTGACGATGGCGTAGCCACCTTTGACGGCGAGGCCTGTGAGTCCACTCTTGGCGGAGACTTCGTCGTCGATCAAACGCACGCAATCTGAAACAACCAGTGGTCGTCGACCTTCTGCGAGAATGATGTCTTTTAGCGTTGCCATCGTGTGCTCATACCGCAATTCGGTGTTTCTCTCCAGCGGTCGATCTGTCTGATTTTGACGGCAACATTGCCCGCGTTGCCTGAGGAGGTGAAACGGGCTATTGAGATCGGGATGCTCACTTTTGCGCAATTGGTGGACAATCCCGCAAGTATCAAGGCCCTCGGTGCCAATACCTTTCTCGTCGGCGCTTCTGATCTCAAAGAAGTGTTGGTGCGTTCCCCAAGCGCCAGAGGACGCGATGGCACCATGATATTCCAACACGAGACGATTCGCATGATGAGGGCGGAGCGGGCTGAGCAACTCGACAAGCTTCGTCAACAGATCGCCGATGAGTCGGTGGTGCTGCCCATCATTCAACGCGAGGAGAGCATGTGGGAGTACGTGACTGTCGGTCGAGCCTCCACCGCCGACATCGTCATCGACGACCCAGCCATCTCCAACGTTCACGCCCATTTCGAGATCGATTTATCTGACAATTCGGTATCGGTTCAGGACGTCGGCAGCTCCAACGGCACCCATATCAATCGCAACCGGCTGCAGCCGCACACTCCAGCTTTGCTGCACTCAGGCGATTGCGTTCGTTTTGGTCAGTCGATCTTTTATTTTGTCCAGAGCAGCACATTGAAGGAGCTGGTAGGTGGCGGCGGCCGTTGACCATCACCCGAGTCGCCCTGGTTCCTATGAACGCACAAATTGCCTTGAGTTTGTTGAATAATTCTCCAGACAAAGGTTACCCGGTTCTGTTTGCCGCAGAATCTCGATTTCCCCTGCACCTACAGGCACCTACAAAATACCACAGTCGATCACGATTGCCCCCGCAAAGCCCCTTGTGCTAAGAAAACCCGTCAATTTTGGCGGAGCCCTGCCCAGGCAACGAAATCGCGACGCCCAGGGCAGGCTCATTGGTGAGGAGCAACGAGAAAGTGCGCAACGCATCAGTTCTCTTTGTTTTGATTTTTCTGGCATCCCCGGGGGCGAACGCTTCCCCGCCCGAGTACTTCGATGATCCGTTCGGAGATTCGGATTTCAAAGACGCGCCGCTGATCCTCGACATCGCTCACCCCACCAAGGGGCGTGGACAGCTGTCGTTGTTGTTCGCCTCCAGCATCATCGACAAGTACACCAATCACATGGGTGGCTTGTTGGAGTTTGACTATTCATTCACGGACACCCTTGGTGCTGCGATTGCAGTAGGGTTGATGCACGGCCAGCTGACCAACATTGTCACCGACGAAGGCGGCATCATCGGCAACATCATGCAGAAATGCATGGACCCCTCGGCCAACGCATGCGGCGGTGGTCTGTTTCCGACCGCAGACAACAGGGTTCCCGACTACAAGCAGATCACGGGGGTGATCGATGCCTTGGCTGTTTGGGCACCTCTCTATGGCAAGATCAATGTTGTCTCCGAGATCGACGTCAACCTGCAAGCCTTCATTGTCGCCGGTGCCGGCGTGCACGGTCGCCGCGAGGTGGTGGCGTCAACGTCTGGCTCACCGCGCAGCGTGTCCGACTACACCTTGACGGGCGATGGTTTCGGTGACGGTGGTTTCCTCGATGACATGAAAGTCCACGGCACCGTCGGTGTTGGGATGCAGGTCTTCATTCTTGACTGGCTGTCATTACGCGCCGAGGCGCGAGGCCTTCTTTACTTAGATGAGTTCGATTTTGGCGAAGGCAATGAGACCTACTTGTCTCAGTTTTGGTTCTTCCAATCGGGCCTTGGATTCATTCTCTTCTAGGCGACCATGAAAATGCAAATGCGTAAGCTCACCCAGCTGTTGTTACCGACGATGGTCACTTTCGCGAGCGCACCGGTGTGGGCGCAGAGTGATGTGGAAGCCGCTCTCAAGGCGGTAGAAGAGGCGGAGGCGGTGTCAGCCCCCGCTCCAGTGCAACCGGTCGAACCGGCCGCGGAGCCACAGGAGGTCGCAGAGGAAGCCGACGAGTCGATTTATGTGGTACAGCGCCGTGTCTTCTCCAAGAGTGGTAAGTTTGAAGTCACGCCGATCTTCTACACGTCACTCAACAACAAATTCGTCGGTCATCTGGGACTCGCGGTCGCTGCCGCCTACCACCTGCGCGAGAACTTCGCCATCGAGGTGCAGAGCAGCATCCCGCTGGCGATGTACCAGTTCTATTCAGCGTTGGTTTTCGAGGTATACGACCACGTCGAGCCACCATTGACTCCCCAGGATGTCGACCTCAAGCAGATGGACTATTTCGGCGCCTTGAGCGCACAGTTCTCTGCCCTCTACGGCAAGATGGAGTTCTACGGCATCCTCATTGATTACGATCTCTATGCGACCGCAGGTTTTGGCCTGGTCTCGACCCTCGAAACCTGTTCCCCGCCGGATACGGATGACACAACGGCGTGTGGCGAAAACCTCGGCTTTGGCAAAGGTTTGCAATCTCCGGAAGCGGGAGACAGGTTCAAGCTCAGTGGAAACCTGGGTGCCGGCATGCGTTTCTTCTTCAGCGACCACTTGGGTGTGCGCGTGGAGCTGCGCGACGTCGTGTACTCCGATAAGGCGGTGAGTACCGACACGACGACCGACATTCGTAACAACGTCCTGTTCTTCGCTGGATTGACAATCCTCTTGTAGGTGGAACTGATGACACGCATTGCAACGTTTTTTGCTTTCACCCTCGCCTTCAGTGCAACTGCGGCCAACGCCCAGAGTATTGATGAGGCGCTGCGGTTGTACAAGGCGAAGGATTATGAAGAGGCGGCGTTCGCCTTCTACGACGTTATGTCGCGGGACGCCAACCAAGAGAAGCGCGACCAGGCCGAGATCTATTTGGCTGAGACGCTCTACAAACTCGATCTCCACATTCCGGCGCTCTATTACTATACCGATCTGTTCAAGGTTGGTCGTGGCCGTTACTACCTGAACGCCGTGGAGGGGCTGCTCAATGTGCAGCGCTCCCTACACGATCCTTTGTGGGTGCCGGCGCTCATCAACGAACGCCTCGACCCAGAGGGATTTGGGCACCTCGACCCCGAGAAGATCGCTCAGATCAACTATCTCGTCGGCGAGCTGTCGTTCCGCCAACACAAAGACCAGGACGCCCGGGCATTCCTCGAGTACGTGCCGCCCGAGAGTCCCTTGCATCCCAAAGCTCGATACCTGCTGGGGCTCCTCGACATTCGTGCCAACGATCCCGAATCCGCTGAGGGTCACTTCAATGCCGTGCTTGAGCTCATCGAAGAGGATGATTCCGACGAAGAAAAATTGAGGGTCCGCAATCTGGCTCTGCTCGCCGCGGGGCGTAACGTTTTTGGTCTGGGCCGATTTGACGAGGCCTCCAAATTTTTCAGCAGTGTGCCACGATTCTCCGAGCAGTGGTTCAAGGCGATGTACGAGAACGCCTGGTCATACTTCCGCAAAGAGGAATACGGCCAAGCCCTGGGTGAGCTTCAGAGTGTGACCGCTCCCTATTTCGGCAAGCGCTTCATCCCCGAGGCCTACGTCATTCGTGGCACCACCTATTTTGTCAATTGCCAGTGGGATCGTGTGCGTCGTACCGTTGACCGTTACAAGACGACCTATGAGCCCATGCTTGCGTCGATGAAGTCCTACCTGGGTGAAGCGCATGAGCCCGCCGAGTATTATCGTGACGTCGTTGCCGGTGGCAACGGCAACTTCTCTATCGAGGTAGCACGAGAGGTGCGTCGGTCTCGCCGTTTCAAGGATTATCACTTCATGCTGCAACACATGTCGTGGGAGCGCGCGCAAGTTGACACCGTCGGCGTGTGGAAGGGGAGCCGCCTTGCCGAGGACATCGCGTTGGTGCTCGACCAACACCGTGATGGCACCGAGCACGTGGCTGGTACCTGGGCCAAGGGGCGCATCAGCGAGCGGTTCGCGCAATTGCAGCACTATGAGAACCAAATGAACATCCTCGACTTTGAGGTTGCCGATGCCGAACGCCGTTGGCTCGAGCAGGGACAAGAGATTCTCAAGGGGCGTCGCGCCCGCTTGCCGCGGCCCAAGATCCCCAATGATCAGTGGCAGCACTGGAGCTTCGACCGAGAGTACTGGAAGGACGAGCTCGGATTCATTCAACACTCACTTCGCAGTGAGTGTTTCTGAGAACCTCGCACAAAGCATTTCGGGACCCGGGCTGAGACTTTCAAGGCGGATTGAACATGACAAAACAAATAGTACTCGCCATCGCGATGGCTCTCTCATTTGGCGCGACCACTTTGGTCGCTATCCCCAGTGTCATCGCCAAGAAGAAGCAGGACAAGGGCAAAGCCCAAAAGGCCAAGCGTGCCAATAAGTCAAAACAGGAAGCAGCTGCAGTGGCCGAAGATGCAGCTGCCGCCGCCGAGAAGGCCGAAGAGCGGACCTCGCCTGCGCAGTTCACCTGGACCGGCCGACCCGCCGCCAAGGGCGATGATATGGACTCTCGCGCTGACGCCGCCCGTGACGAGGCCATCGCCAAGTTGTTGCCCTTGATGTCGAGCATGCCAGAGGGTCCAAGCAAAGCGGAGCTGGTGTTTCGTCTCTCCGAGATGTTCTGGGCGAAGTCGAAGTTCAAGCACTTGTCGGCTATGCGTCAGTGGGATCAGGCCCTGGAGAAATGGTCTGCCAAACGCCAGGGCCCAGAGCCCAAGGTCGAGGATGTTCCCGATATGGCGGAAGCGGATGTCTTCAAACGCAAGGCACTGCAACTCTATGAACAAATTTTGGAAAAATATCCGGACTACCCCCGCAAGGACGAGGTTCTATACAACCTCGGCAGCTCCTATTATGAATCGGGGGACAAGCGCAAAGGCGTGGAGATGTATTGGAAGCTGATCAAACAGTTTCCAGAATCTGGTTTCACCCCGGACGCCTGGCTGCAACTCGGTGAGCACTTCTTCAATGCAAACAAGCTGACCCAGGCAATGAAGGCCTACACCAACGCCCGCGACCAAAACAAAGCGCGCATCTATTCTTATGCGCTCTACAAGCTCGCCTGGTGTGACTACAACCTGCAGGAGTACGACAAGGCCCTAGCCAAGTTCCGCGAGGTCATCGCCTACGCCAAGAAACAGAAGGAAAAGCAAGGTGCTGCCGACATCGACGACAAAGACCGCATTCAGCTGCAAGAAGAAGCGCTCTCTGACATGATTCGGGCCTACTCCCACCTCGACGCCATCGACGAAGCAGTCGACTTCTACTGGGGCGAACTCGGTAAGGAGAAGTCGTACAAACTGCTGCGCAAGCTCGCCATGCTCTACAACGTCGAGGGCAAACATGCCCTCGAGATAAAGATGTACCAGCGCCTCAACAGTGAGCCGGCCTACATGTACAAACCCGAGGCACCAGAGAATCAAGTGGCGATCATGAACGCCTATGCTCAGCTCAACCGCAGCGACAATGTTCGCCAAGAGGTCCGGACCCTCATTGACCTCTACTCTCCCAATGCTCTGTGGGCGCAGAAGAACGCCGGCAATAAGGAAGTTCTGGAGAAGGCGTTTGACCAAGTTGAGCAGCACTTGGCAGCCCTGGTTACGGAGAAGCATCGCGAGGCACAATCGACCAAGCTCGCAGATACCTACAAGCTGGCTCGGGATATCTACAAGGACTACCTCGACAAGTTCAACGAGACCGTCAATGCTTACAAGTTTCGCTTCTTCTACGCCGAGATCCTCATGGACCTCAAAGAGTTCGAAAACGCGGCACGCGAGTATGACAAGGTCGTAGCCATCAACTCAAAGGGAGAGTTCGTCAAGCACGCGGCGTATGCGTCGATTCTCGCCTGGGAAAAGGTGGTCTCTGGGGTCAAGGAGGAGGTCGGCAAGAAGATCGAGGAGTCCAAGGGCGTAAAATCCAAAGGCCATCTCAAGGAACTCGAGAAGATCAAGGAGCTCGAGAAGGGCAAGAAGTACGACCGCGAGGAGTTAAAAGACTCCGAGCAGATGCTCGCCAATGCCTGCGATCAGTTTGTCAACGTTGCCCCGAACGATGAGGAAGTCGTCAAGGTCAAGTTCAAGAGCGCTCGCCTCTATTATATTCACAATCAGTTTAAAGAAGCCTCGGAGCGGTTTGGCGAGATCATCGACCGCTGGCCCGAGGACAAATTGGGGCGCTTTGCTGCGGAATCGATCCTACAGTCGTGGAATGTGCGTGAGGATTGGACAGAGCTCAACAAGTGGTCGCGCAAGTTCCGTGAGAACAACAAGCTCATGGGTGAAAAAGATTTCGCCAAAAAGACTATCGAGTTTGTCGAAGGTGCTTCCTTTAATGAGATCCACTTTGTTTATGAGCCTAAGGGTGAGCCCTTGGACATCGCCGACCGCTACGCTCAGTTTGTCAAGGAGTTCCCCAAGAGCAAGTACGTGATGGTTGGTCTGTACAACTCCATTGTCAACTACGACAAGTCCAACTTCCTCGAGCGTGCCATCTCCTATGCTGGCATGACCCTTGAGGAGTACAAAGATTTCAAGGTCAGTGATGAAGATGTGAAAGAGTCCGAGAAGGAAGGCTCAAAGCTTCCCGACGTCGAAGACATTCGCGAGAAGGTGCTCTTTTTGATGGCCGGCTTCCAAGAGCGATTGGCTCAGTTTGATCTCGCCGCCGATTATTACGAACAGTATATCAAGAGTTATCCAAACGGGCCGAACCGTTCCAACGCGCTGTTCAACGCCGCGGTGTTGCGAGAAGGCCTTGGCGAGTTTGACTCCGCCATCAAGAGCTTCTCGACGTACGCGAGCGAGTTCAAGAAGAAGAAGGACGTCCCTGAGATCACTTGGCGTATCGGCCTGATTTACGAGAAGAAGAAGGACTACAAGGCGATGCAATCGCACTTCGCATCGTTTGCCAAGGCTGCGGAAAAAGGTTCCGCCCGGCAAGTGTGCGCCGACTTCAAAGTTGTCCAGTCCTATCTCAACCAGAACAAGGCCAAGGAGGCGAGTGCTGGGTACGACTCGATCATCGCAGCGTACAACAAGCTCTCCGACCAAGAGAAGAAGGACCCATGCGCACTCGAGGCTGTTGCTGCGGGGGCTTTCTCCAAGGTTGATCCGGCCTACAACGAATACATGGCCTTGACTCTCGCCGGTCCCGAGAAGGACATGGCGAAGAAACTTATACGCAAGCTGGAGATGGTGGACGAATTGCAGAAGCAGTTCACCGCTGTGCTGCAAATAGGGCAAGGCGACTACGGTATTGCCTCACTTTATCGTGTCGGCAATGTCTACCAGGACTTGGCCAAACAGATTTTTGCAACACCGTGTCCCAAACGGCTCGACATGGATCAATGCATGATCTACGAGTCAGAGTTGCAATCCAGAGCGTTTCCGCTGGAGGAAAAGGCCATCGAAGCATTCGACAAAGCGCTGGCCAAGGCCTACGAGCTCGGTTTGTACAACGATTGGCTCGCCAAAGCGCAAGCGTCGCTCAGAGAATATGAACCAGGGCGGTTCCCAGAGATCCATACATATGAACTGATTGCCAGTGAGAAGGTCTTCGAGGTACCGGCATTGGTGGAGGCGCAACCATGACAACTTCGACGACAACGATGAAGCTTTTGGGTGTCGTGGGTGTGGCTGCTCTCCAGTGGAGCTGTGGCCCCAAGGAAACCGTTGAGGTCAAGCCTGCGCCTGTGGTGGTGCAGAAGTCGCCCACGGAGATGAAGTTTGAAGAAGGCATGGCGGAGGCGAAAGCTGGCGCGTGGGTTCTAGCAGCCAACGCGTTTGCTGCTGCGGCCGAGTTCGATCCCAACAACAAGCAGGCAAAGGTCAATCAGGCGATTGCGCTGGAGCGTTCAGGCGACATCAAGGCGGCATTGCCGGTATACCGGGCGGTGCTCGACATGTTCCCCGAGAGCGCCGAGGCCGCAACAAACCTCGCGCGCACTTTGGTGGCGCTCAAGGAAGTGGAAGAGGCGCGCAAGGTCTTAGCGGAGGCGCTCGAGAGAAACAAAGAGGACCCCGGCTTGCTGAACACCTACGCCGGAGTGTTGCGTGTCGTGGGCAAGCTCAAGCTTGCCGCCGAGACTGCGCGCAAGGTACTCATGCGTGACCAAAAGAATGTCGCCGCGATCAAGACGCTGGCGCTCATCTACGCCGATCAGGGCAAGCTGCAGTTGGCTGAGACCTTCTTTCGCAACGCCATGAAGCTCGACGAAAAGGACACGAGTATTCGTGTCAATCTCGGCCTCATTGCCAACAAACGCGATGAGCATCAGATTGCCATCACTCATTTCGAGGAGGCCCTCAAGATCGATAGCAAAAACGCCGTTGCCTATGCCAACATTGGTGCCATTGCTTTGCGCTTCCGTGACTACCAGCGCGCCCGCGATGCTTATGAAAAAGCCATCGGCAACGGCATGCTCAACTGCACCACAGTCGCGGCGCTGGGCTATGCCCTCGAAGGCGCTCAGGCAGGTCAAGCCGCTGTCGACAAGCTCGAGGAAGCCTACCAATTGTGCAAGGACCCGCAGCTTCTTTTCGCCAAGGGTAATATCTGTATGGGGCAACTGCGCGACAACGCTTGCGCCCTGGCGAACTTCAAGAAATATATCAACGAAAAGACGGGACTCGAGAAAACTCACCCTGTTTTCATGATGGTGGGCTCGATCGAACAATTGTTGGAGCAGGAAAAAATGGGTCCGGTTGAGGCACCCGTTGACGATGTACCCAAAGATGCGCCACCGGAGGCTACTCCCCAAGCGCCTTCGGAGGGTGCCGCAGAAGATAGCGCGACGAAGCCGGCGACGGTGAAGGGTGACGAGGTGCCAGAGCAGCCGACGGAGGATGACTCGTCGAAGAAAGACAACTCCGACGGTTCCTCACAGGTCACGGTGGGAACCGCGGGCGAAGCGGCGGTGGGTGGCTGATACGTGGTTGACAGGTTGCGCTCTGCGAGCGAAGAGTTCCTCGCGGACCGCGGTATTATTATGAGGAGGTTGGAAATGCGAGCGATGATGGCATTGGTGGTGGCCGGGTTTCTGATTGCGCCGAGCCTTGCTGTGGCCCAGTCAGGAGACAGCGTCTCCTTCAAGAAGAAGACGATCATCGATTTTTCAGACGTGCTCATTGAAGGCGAGCTGACCAAGCCCGAGGGCTCCTACGTCGTCAGTCGCAAACTGAGCAGGTTTTCGACACTGATCCAGTATCGGCAGGATTACAAGTATGAGCTGCTTGATTCAGCCAACGACCTCTAATTTCGCATAACTCGCCGAGGGAAGCACATGAGCGATAAAGAATATAAAGGCCGCGACACCGAGGTCGAAGGATTCGACCGGCGTGCCCACGATTCAACGGGTGAAGGATCCGGGGATTCGATTCACCTCGACCTGCCAGAGATTGAGAGGGACGACGCTGGGATCCCAACATTCATCTTTCGCGATGACCTAGCAGCTGGTGACAAGCCTGCAGCCAACAAGAAGAGCCTCGAGGTCGTCTTGCTCTGGCGCGAGGCGGTCATGTCTGTGGCGCATTACAGTCGGCCCGCCCCGATTACCATCGGCGATAACATGAAGAACGACTTCCGCATGGCTGCGGAAGCGTTGCCAGTCGATCGGTTCCGCCTTCTCGATGCGGAAGGCGACGACTTCGTGCTCAATTTCACCGATACCATGGCGGTGGAGCTGCGCGGCGAAGATGGCGAGATTCACGAAGCGGCGAATCTCGGCAGCAGAGTGCAAAGCTCGCAAGGTGAGGGCTTCACTCAGAAACGTCTGAAGATCGGCCTCAATGATCGTGTGGCCGTGCAAGTCGGTGAGCTCACCTTTGTCATCCAATACGTCTCCCCAGCGCGAATCATTCCCTACAGCGTTCTGAAGACGGTGGACTTCTATTTTACAAAGGTGTTGAGCCTGTCGTTTCTGGGGCACGCGTTCATGGTGTTGGCGCTTTTGTTGACCCCCATGGATCCCCTCGGCCTCAGCGAGGACCTGTTCAAGAACCCAAACCGGTTTGCTCAGCTCATTCTCAAGGAGCCGGAAATCGCCCCTGAGAAGAAGAAGAAATTTGAGCTCGAGGGCTCAAAAGACGGCGGCCGTCACAAAGACAAAGAAGGCAAGTTCGGCCGCGAAAAGATTAAGAAGAAGGACGCATTGGCCAGTTCCAAGGGCGCTCCCAAGGTCGACCCGAACAAGCGCGAGAAGGATCGTAAGATTGCCCTCGAGTCCGGGATTTTTGCGGCCCTCAAGGGAGGCAGCGGTGGCGCGGTTTCCAACGTCTTTGGTCCGGGTGGTCTCGGTACTGGTATCAACAATGCCTTAGGTGGCTTGCGCGGAACTTCACTTGGGGATGCCGGCGGTGCCGGCGGCTTGGGCACTCGTGGTTCAGGCCCAGGGGGTGGCGGCAACAGCCTCGGCATAGGTGGCCTCGGCGATGGCAGCGGTCGTGGAACTGGCGGTGGGGGCAATGTCGATCTTGGTGGTCGTGGCAAGGGTCGTTACAAGGTGATCCCTGGCCGCACGATTACCAAGGGTTGTCTGTCCCAGTCGGTTGTCGGTCGTGTTCTAAGTCGCGTGCACAACCAAGCCCGTTACTGTTACGAGAAAGAGTTGACCCGTGACCCCAACCTCGCCGGAAAGGTCACCACCCATTTCATCATTGGTCCCACGGGCGCGGTCATGTCCTCCAAGGTCCTGTCATCCACCATGGGTGACAAGGCAGTGGAGGATTGTTTGCTGCGTGTGATTTCCCGCCTGCGTTTTCCACCGTGCGTTGGTGGCGGAACGGCTGAAGTCACCTATCCGTGGATCTTCAAGGCAGGGGGCACCTGATGCGGAATTTGGCGATGGCCGCGGTGGCCGTATTCATCTTGGCACCGCGAGCAGGCTTTGCACAAGAGGACATCGAAGCTGAGATCGATGCAGCGCCTGGGCCTACTGAAAGGACAGCAGAGGAGACGGCCGATGTTGCTGCGCTGGCCGATGCTGGTGCGCCAGCTGATGCTGGTGCGCCAGCTGATGCAACGGCGCCAGGCGATGCTGGTGCGACAGGCGATGCTGGTGCGACAGCGGAGCCGCCGCCGGACATCGGCGAAGACCAGCTCGCGGTTTTTGAGTTGGAGCGCGGATTCTACTGCTCCGGTGACCTGGGCATTTTTCTCACCTTTGGTGGCACGCGTGGTTATTCCAACGTGCAGCCATACGTCTCGGTCAAGGCGGGCTTCGATATCAATGACTTTCTCGGCGTGCAGCTGTCCCTGGCCGGTGGTTACTCCTCTGGCAACCCCATTTCCGAGAATGATGGCCCACAGTCGCCACTCCCAGAGCAGCAGGTGGTCGACTACAGCTTGTTCAATATGGGCGTTGAGGTGGTCGGTGCCCTCCGTCCGACCCCGCGATTTGCCATTGAGCCCAAGGTTGGTGGCGGCATGACTCGCATTGCGCCCACGCCCCACGACCCCAATGATCCCACAGCGTTCATTTCCGGTTTTGCGCCGCACGTGGCCGCGGGGGTTGATTTCAAATACCTGACGTTGCTCACCGACTTCACGGCCGGTGTGTCACTCACTGGGTATTACGTCATTGGCCCGAACATTCCGGCCCTGGGTGCTGGTTTCGTGGTCCGTTACACTTTCTAGCCGAGATTCGCGCAACCATTTTCACGCTCGATCCCACAGTTCTCATCGAGCTCGCCAATACTCGCATGCCCTTCGGTCGCTACAAGGGCCGCAGGTTGATGCATCTGGCAGAGGGGTATCTGCTGTGGTTCCAGCAGCAAGGCTGGCCCGCAGGCAGGCTCGGCCAGCAGCTCGCGGCGGTGCTCGAGATCAAACAGAACGGTTTGGAGCATCTCCTTGAGCCGTTGGTGAGGCCCCGAGGTCGATGACCCCGCCGCAGGCATCAACCTGTGGCAATGATTGAGTCGACGCTAAAGCGTTCTCAGAAGTGCAACAACATTTCCAGTCTTGCCGGATGGTTTGGGTGCCGTCCATGGCGTGTGGTACCGTTGGGTTCGGGTTGGAGTGGCCTCTCGCCCGAATGCTCGGGGTTGATACCATGCGATTGACGCAAAAGCTGATTCTCTACACATTGGCGGTGGCGCTGGTGCCTTTGGCCGCGACCGGTTTCACCTTGATTCGGGTAGGTGAGGACGCCCTGCGGGCACGGATTCTGGACCACCAACGGGCCGCGGCGATCGCCGTCGCTGCGAAGGTGTCGCAGGCGGTGGAGGAGTTGGCGCGCCGGGTTGAAACGGCGATGTCCTTGGTGGTGGTAACCGATTTGTCCCCTGCTGAACGGGTCGGAGTCTCCCGGATGTTGTACCGGCAGTCTGACGATATCAGTGTCGCGCTCCTCGTTGCACCCGACCGGACTTTGTTGACGCAACCAGAGTTTCTCGAGCCCGGTGACTTGACGGGCGACCTCGCAGGGCATCCACCGGCAGAGGCTCGGGACGCGGCTCGCCTATTGGAACGGCTGCCACTGCCTGAGCCTGGGGCGACGCGAGGTGTTGTGCTGATGAGTCAGGTCTATTTCCCCGAGTCTGATCGTGGTGCCGCGCGGGTCGCTATCACCGTCCCCTGTTGCTTTGGTGCTGGCGGTGAGCCTGCGGCCTTCGCTGGGGTGGAAGTGGCGCTTCGCCGCGACGTGTTGCGGGTCGAGGGAATCGACACGGGTGAGAAGTCCTCGGTGTTCGTGGTCGACCGCCGTGGACGCACCATCGCTCACCCGAGTCTATCCGTGGGGACTGATCTGAGCGGTCACGGTGCCGTCGCGGCGTTTGTGCAACGTCAGGCCTCCGAGACCACAGTGTATGAGACCGCCAATGGATTGTACGCCGCCGCTTTCGCACCGGTCGGCCGCCTCGGCTGGGGAGTGGTGGTGGAGCAACCCGAGCCCGTGGCATTTGCGGGCGCCGCCAAGATGCGACGGCAGACTCTGCTGTGGATTCTCTCGACCGTGGCGTTGGTATTGTTGAGCGGCCTGCTCTTTGCGGGAAGACTGCGCGGCGTGTTGGGCAAGATGATGCTGGGGGCTCGTGCCTTTGGTGAGGGGCGTCTCGGGCACCGCATCGATGTACACACTCGGGATGAGATAGGCGACCTCGCGGCGACCATGAACAGGATGGCCGGGCAGTTGGAGGCCTCCTTGCGGGAGGTCGACGAGTGGGGCCGGGTGTTGGAGGCCCGCGTCGAGGAACGCACCCGGGAACTTCAACAAACCCATGCGCAGTTGCTCACTCAATCGAAGCTCGCCGCCATCGGTCAGCTTGGTGCCGGCGTGGCGCACGAAGTGAACAACCCCCTCGCCGGTGTTTTGGGGTTGGTACAGCTGATGTTGCGTAGCCGTGATGAATCTGATCCCGACTTTCAGAAACTCAGAGATGTCGAAGGGTCGGCCAAGCGGTGCAAGGATATCGTCACGCGTTTGCTGCGCTTCTCTGAGCGCCGCACTGCGGGGCGCACGGAAGTCGACCTGAACGATATCATCCACGAAGTGTTAGGGATGATGGCCGAGCGTCGGGAGACCGACCGGATAACGGTTGTCGATAAGCTGGACGAAAACTTGCCGCATGTAATCGCCGATCCGGGTCAGTTGGCGCAGGTCTTCATCAACATCGTCCAGAACGCCCACACCGCCATGCCCCAGGGCGGCAGCTTGACGGTTAAGAGTGAGGCACTGGACGGCGGTCGGGTGCGCGTGAGTATTTCGGACAACGGTGTCGGTATCGAAGCGGACCACTTGCAGCGAGTGTTCGAGCCGTTCTTCACCACCAAGAGAGTGTGGACTGACGTGGGCCTGGGCCTGTCCGTGGCACATCGGATTGTCACCGACCACGGCGGTGACATAGAGGTCGACAGTGTGGTCGGCAAGGGCACGACGTTCGCCGTCACTTTGTTGCCCGAGCCACCTGCGCCAGAGCGGGAGGTCTTGCCGCCGCGCAAGGCGATTCTTCTGGTTTGAGGTTTGTGATATTCACCCACCCGCAACGTCGTGTAGAATCCTCGAAATGAAATCAGGTTCCAACCTGTTGTTTGTTGCAGGTGTCATCTTGGTACTCGCTCTCGTTGTCGTTGGGTACTTCTTCATTCTTGGCCCGACAGCTTCTGCACCGATTGCTGAGCCCACCGTTGCCGCAGGCACCGTCGGCGGGGTGGGACAGGTGCGACTCGCCCGCGCTGAGGGGGCAGTGGAGATCCGGCTTGGCACCGGCGAGTGGCTGGCTGCGCATGCAGGGGCGAACGTTGGGCCCGACACCGAGGTTCGCACCGGTGTCGGCACGGCGGCTCTCTCCTATGGTGATGATTTGGACATCGAGCTCAGCGTTGACAGTGAGGTGCGTCTCACGAAGCTCGAAAATGACTTGGCACGCTTTGAAGTGCAACAAGGTCACGTCATTGCCGACGTCAAACCTGGCAGCGGCAAGGTCGTGCAGTTGGGCGCGGCGCACAGCGACGCGGTTGCAGAAACTCGCGACGGTCGTCTGCACTTGCTCACCGACGGCGAGGGCTCGGTGCAGGCGGCGGTGACCCGTGGGCGCGCGTCCGTTTCGTCCGAGGGAACGACGGTGGAGATCCCCGCGGGTTATCAGACGGCCATTCTGCCGGGAAAGGCACCGCAGACGCCGATGGCTTTGCCCGGCTCTCTGCTCTTGAAGATCAAGTGGCCCGCAACAAAATCGACGAAGAAGCGCAGGCAGCTCGTCGTCGGCAACACAAATCCATTCTTGCGGGTGAGGATCGGTGATTCTGTTGTGACGGCCGACGAGGCGGGTCGATTCCGTGCGATCGTCGAGCTCGCCGAGGGACAGAACCAAATAAGCGCCCGAGTGGTAGACGTGGTTGGCCGAGTCGAATCATCGACCTCACCGCCCATAGTTCTCGATACCAAGCCACCCAAACATGCCATCACCACCGATCCGGACATGTGGAAGCGAAAGTCCCCCTGAGGCGGAACGTCTACGGGCCTTCTGGGCGATCTTCGGCCATAACCACGCGTTTAATTGTATGATGCATTTATGACGCACTGCGTTTCTGCGTTGTCCAATGCCGCCATCCTGTGTTGGAAAATGGCAAAGCATCTTAAATGGTTGGAAGCCATCCTGGACCAACCAGAAAATTATTCCATTCCTGTGACGTGGAATGCCGCACACGATGTAGGTGTTGGGGACGGTATGATCCACAACGGATCACATGTACTCACCTGTTTTTATTGATTTTTATAGAACTTCCGATTGACCAACAAGAGGTGGGTCAATACACTTCACGGTGGGACAAGGTGGTGGCCACAGGGGCGCAGTTGGCGGGAACAGAAAGGTGGCGCACGTGCTTCGTTTTGCGACAGGTACTGCTTGCTTACTTTTCGCGTCGGTGGGTTGGGCTGACACATTGGTGGTGGAGGAATTTCAAGTCACCTTTTCGACCGCCTACGAGACCACGCCGACACTGGGAAATGATGGCAACAACGATCTCGTGGTCTTCACGGTTCGGCCCAATGGTAGCAGCGCCGGTGACATCTGGTACCAACGGTTGGTGGGCGGTGCACCAGTCGGATTGCCAGTTCAAGTGACCTCTGCTGACACCGATGACGAGCTCAACGATGTTTGGGGCGACCACATCGTTTTCACTGCATACGACGCCCTTGGGTCCACCAGTGGCACCATCATGTTGTACGAAGTTTCAACAGGCGTTTTGTTACCCCTCGGAAGTGCCACCAGCATGCAAGAGCCGCGTATTCATGGCCACTATGTCGTCTGGCGTGAAGGTGGCACATACTCTTCTCAAGTCATGCTCTACGACCTCGATTGGTTGGGGACAGCTCTGGATCCAATCGTCATCGCTGGGCCCTTGCCTCCGACTTTCCAGGTGCAAATCGGCAGTCGTTTTGCCGTTTGGATAGAGTACGAAGGCGGTCAGTACGATGTTGTGGTGCGCGATCTCAGTGATGCCACGACCCTCGCAATGACTGCGAGTTCTACCACCGACGAGTCGAGCCCCTCCACAAGTGAAGCTTGGGTGGTGTGGAGCGCTCAAGAACATGGCGCACCCAGCACGGACATCTTTGCGATGAACGTGGACACTTGGGAGACGCGCACAGTCGCCCAAAATGGCGCATACAACCTCAACCCGAGTGTGTACGGAGACCTCATCGCCTGGGAGTCCACGTTGAATGGCAACATGGATGTGTTTGTATATCGGCTCTCGACGGGGGAAACCTTCCAGGTCACCGATGACCCTGCGGATCAGTACCTCAATGACATCTTCGCCGAGCTCGTTGTCTACGCCGACAATCGCAACGGCGCCGCGGACATTTACCTTTCCACCTTGGAGTTTGTCGCACCAGATCCCTGTGCCGATCTCGGCGGTGACACCGATGAGGATGGCGTGTGCGACGACGCCGACAACTGTCCCTTCAACCTGAACCCCGCCCAGGCTGACACCGACAGCGATGGCGTTGGCGACATCTGCGACGAAGCACCCCCACAGTGCCCCATGGTCCTCGACTTTGACCTCGACCCGGCCGACGAGACACTGGCAGCAGGCACCATTGCCAGTGAGCAGTGGGCTGCCGCTGGCGTGCATTTGAGCTGTGCCAACAACAACCCCTCCCATCCCGATGCCTGCTTGGTGTTCGACTCTGCCCACCCCACCGGCGGTGATGTCGATCTCGGAACGCCGAACCGCGCTTTTGGTGGGCCGGGTATCGGTGCCGGTGGTGGCTTGGGGATGCATGGAGCCAATGCGGACTCGTTGTACAACGTGCTCATTGTTGCCGAGGACAAGGTTGATGCGGACGGCGACGGGTTGATCGACGACCCAGATGATGAAGCGGCCGGGGGGCAGTTCCGCATGACTTTTGACGATCCCGTCGATATCAGCACCGTCAAGATCATGGATATCGATCTGCAGGAGACAGGCTGCGCGTTGGTTGTGGTGACCGACGCCGGTGGTGGCACGATCGTTCGAGAAATTCCGGTCATGGGCGACAACTCCGTGCAAGAGCTCGCCATTGAAGTACCAGCGGCCATCGAGATGACCATCGACTTCGTCGCATCTGGCGCCGTCGCGGAGGTTACCTACTGCCCCTCTGGTGGCAATGCGGTGTTGGCCGCAGCTCCGGCGATTCGCAGCAACACCGCCGACATGTCACCGAGCAATAATGCAACCGCCGGCGGGTGTGCCGCAGTCCCCGCTGGTTGGGCAGTTGTGTCTGTGTTACTCCTCGGGTTGAGGCGTCGTCGGCACCACTAGCCTCCGCCCCTCACCATTCCTCAAGATGAAGACTGAGTTCGGATTTTGCCTGGGTGTTGCCGCGTGGGCAGCATTGGGCACCCACGCATGGGCGGCGTCGGATCGCAGGGTGGAGATCCGTGCGAATCCCTCCCATGTGTCCCTGGGAGGCAACACGCCACAGGTGGTGGAACTCACGGTGGAAGTCCACGACCCCCGTGTTGAGCGAATTGCCGATGCCGACATTCTTCTCCACGCCACGGCGGGGAGAATCGAAGGCCTTCGCGAGGTGGGGCCCGGAAAATACCAAGCGCGACTGTTCTGCCCCGATGACCTGTATCCGCAACTCGCGGTGGTGTCCGCTGCCGATTTGTCCGGCGTAGCATTGGGCATGCCGCCCACGGTGGGTAACGCCACGGTTGCTTTTTCCGCCCGCATTCCCCTGCGTGGCAAGACCGAGCCGCACACCAGCATGTTGGTGCGGATCGCAAAGCGCAAATACGGTCCAGTGACGGCCGACTCGATAGGCAACTTCACGGTGCCGGTGGAGGTAAGTCCCGGCGAGACCTGGGCCCGTGGCACCTCTACGGATTCCATTGGCAATGCCTCGCACTCGCAGATCAACCTTTACCTACCTGAGGTCGAGAGGGTGCATGGACTGGTGTTTCCTAGCGCTCTCGTTGCTGACGGAGAGGACGAGGGTTGGATCTTTGTTACCACTGTGAGTCCAACCGGCGCGCCCCAAGATGCTCCGATCAGCGTTCGCGCCGAGCGGGGCACCACCAGCAAACCCAAGAAGCTCGCCCAGGGCGTCTACCGCATCTCTTATCGTGCGCCCAAGGGCGTGCAGGGGGCCGAGGACACAGTGTGGGTGACAGCGGCCCAGAAGAAAAAGAAGCTCACGGTGGAGCTTATGGCAGGTGCGCCGAATCGTGCCGAGATCAACATCGAGCCCATGCCGTCGCCCGCCGATGGTGAGACCGAGACAACTGTGAACCTCACGTTGTTTGACGACTTAGGCAATCTCGTTGCCAGCCAGAACATCACAGTCTTCATGGACGGACAGCCTACCGTGATCGAAGAGACACGACCTGGGTGGTGGCAGGCGAAGTTACCGGCTCGAACCGCCGTGTCGCGGGGCACGATCGAAGTGCGGGTCACCCCCAGAAGTGTTGGTTGCGTGCGCGGCCGCCTGATTCGCGGAACCGCTGGTTGGTATGTGGTCGACGCCCGCGGTGTTGGATGCAGTGGTCGCTTCACAGTTGTCGAGCCCGGGCAGGATGTCGTCACCCGCGGTGAATTAGGCACTGGCGGTTTCGTAAGGAACGCCAATTCCCTATTGGCCCGCTTCGCGACTGGCTCCCGCCTCGAGGTGGAGGGCGCAGTGCCTCGCCGTGTCGCCATCTACGCAGGATCCACGCCGAGTCGCGGAGTCGAGGTCGCCGAGCCTTTCGTGCTCAAACGTGAGGTTTTCTGGCGGATTCCCGCGGCCCCTGTCTTGTCCCTGCGAATTCTCGAGCAGAGCGCCAACGAAGTTCGACTGCGCGTAGAGAGCAACGCCATTGATGATCTCCAGACTCGATTGTCTCTGCGCGCGAGTCACGGGGAGATTCGGCCAATCGAGGGTGCGGGAACGGTTTTGTCAACGAGGTCTATCGAAGCGGTGTGGAGAGGCGACAAACTTCCAGTGGATGTGATCGCCACCGATGGGATCACCGGAGTGAGCGCTTGGCTGCAAATCAAATGACACGAGCAGCCCTGCGCTGGATTGTACCGGGGCTGATTTCGCTGGCAATCGGGACGACGCCTGGTCTTGCGTGGGGCATAGCCATTTTCGATGCGGTGGATGACCCGGTTTACTATGGAGGTGCGATCTTCGAGTACGAGGTCTTTCAAAGAGAGACGTTCCCCAATGGCACCGACGGCATTGAGGTGATTCTCCCCGATGACCTCGTCCTCATTGACGTCTTCAGCGAAGACTCGACACCGTTGCTCAATCTACTGGACCGAGTGTGTGGCAGCGCTCCGGCGAGCGAGAGCGTCGAATGCAATTCGACAAATGGTTGTGCTGTTGTCCGCACGCAGATCGACGCCTATCCCGGTCTTGCTGTCGGAGAGCAGGTCGTCAGGTTCACCTTCCCAACCGGCGCACAGATGAACCCGCATGAGTTGCGGTTGCGCGTGCGCATTTGTCCCGTTGGCCCTTGTGGCACCCCTGCAGCCGAGTTCTCGCGCGTTCTGCCAGGTGTCACGGCGTATCGCACTGATGATCGCTTCGCCGACTCCTGCAACCCCACCGTCGTGGAGTGGGATCCCAGTGAAGTGCAGGCACCACGTGAGGGGTCGCCATCGCTTGCACCCTTCATTCTCATGCCAATGGTTGGAGGTCTGCTGCAATCTTCTTTGGAAGTGCCGCTCACTACTCGCTTCAACGATGCAGTGCGGTGTCGGCTCGGAGATGGCGGGTCGTGGGCCGCTTGCACAACGGCAGCCGATGGATTTGGTCTCGCAACCCTCACGGCAATCGCTGACTGGCCGCCAACAATTGCCATCACTGTCGCCAATCCAGTGGACCCGGTGCCTGGCAATGGTGTCGTACGCATCGATTGGTCAGTGTTTGGTTTGTCGCATTCGCCCACCGAGATCGGTTTGCAGGTGCAGCGGCAGGTTGCGTTGCTGGAGATCGCCACAGAGCCACCGTCTGCGGGCGACCCACGTCCGGTCGCTTCGGGAAGCAGAACCAGACTCCAAGTAGTGAACGCCTTCAATGGCGTTGGTGGCCACGAGCCAAGGGCGGTGAGCTGGGGGATAGCCGAGGCTCGGCAGGGGGGAGTGGGGGTCGCGGCACCCGACTGGCTTCGCACCGTAGATGTCACTGCAGCGGAGCTCACGATTCCGGACGATGTATTTGCGACGGGCGGCGGTGACTGGGAGATCACCGTACGGGCAACGCCAACCGATGGCGTGCCAGGTTATGCCGAGTCGTTTCATTTTGTGGTTACCAACGACTGGGTCGACACCTGTCAGATCGTCCTGGAGAGTGCGGTGGCACTGGGAGGGACCTCCGTGGGCCTGCGGGTCGAGCGATTCGCCCAAACGGGAACCGAGGTCTTGACCGAGGGTGTCACCTGGCAAGAGCCTGGATGGGGAGAGATACGCTCGACGCCCGCCGATGCTGCTGGCTATGATTTTCACTACGACGCAATCGACGATAACGGCGGCATCCATGAAGTGCCGAGCCAGGTGACTCTGACTGCGGTGGTCGGTGGGACCACGGGTACCACCTGCGTAGGTCCCGAGCCGGTCACCATCGCACTGCAACCGGCATTTGGCCTCAGCCTGCGAGTCGACAAAGACACGGTGATGCCAGGGGGTTTGGTGCGTCTCACCGGTGAGCTCAACAAGCCCGTGGGCATGGCCCTCGGTGGCGTCACGGTGGTGATTGAGTTCGGCACGGCCTTCAAGCCCTTGCGCAAAACTCCGAGCACGAGCCTGCGAGTCCGCGAGGTCAGTGATGACTTCACCGCCGTCACCGTAGGCAAAGACGGCGTACTCGGTTTCACCGTCGATGTGCCCGTGGGAGTCACCACGGCAGAGCTCAGTTTGCCCTTCATGGCCCGGGCGGCCTTTGCCGGCGGATCGGCTGTCATCAGAGCCCGAGCGTTTTATGCGACAGCTGATGCCTCCCAGGCCCTGTTGAATACCGCAGTTGCCAAAGATGAGGTGACCGTTACCATTGTCTCCGACCCCGAGTTCTCCGAGGCGACGCTGGTGGGCAAGGTGTTCTCTGATCACAACGGCGATGGTGTGCAGCAGGTCGGGGAGCTGGGCATCGGTGGGGCGATGGTCGCGGTGTCCGCTGGTGTCTACGCCATCACTGACGATGATGGCAAATACCATATCGCCCACCTCGACCCCGGTCGCCATTCGGTGAAGCTCAACTTGACAATGTTGCCCATGGGGTCGAGTGCCACCACCGACCGTCGTCGCGATGTCACACTGACCCCAGGAGTGTTTACCAAGGTGAGCTTTGGTGTTGCTGTGCCCGACCTCACGGACCGCGAACCATTGACGCTTGACGGCAAAGGGAGCGGTGTCGTTCTAGGCAAAGAGGGGCCGGTCTATCGCGCGCAAATGCGCAATGTGATGGGGGCAGAACTTGTGGCCCGACACGGCGAGCACCAGCGGGCCGCGGTGTTGAAGGGTGAGGTCACGTATATTGATCTGCCCCTCGCGACCGATGGCGAAGATCCTGTGTGGCTCTTGGTCGAGCGAGCGGCGGATGGCCGCCTGTGGTTGTCGTCATTTGCTGTGTTCACATACCAGCGGGAGGAGGGCGGTACCCTAGTTGTACCGTGGGGCCCGCGGCCCATCGCACAGTTGCTGTTACCGCCGGAGGCGCGAAAAGTTGGCACGTCAAAGCTGCGCGTCATCGGTTCTACCCAAGCGCGCGTAGCGCTGCGCATTCACACGAGCGGCTCTCATGAGACGTGCGAGCAACAAAGCGAATCCAACGACGAGGAGTTGATCGACTGCACTGTGGCGGTGATCGACCGCATTGAGACCATGCGGGTGCAGATCGATCCAGCACCGGACCCTCATGGCATTGATGCCCCGCCCCAGATTCTCGACATCGAGATTGATGTCGAGCCAACTTCGCATTTCTTTGTGGGGCGCGGTGTTGTCGAGCTCAACTTTGACCCGGACGACGACTTCACCGAGGGACGTCTCGGTGATGCTCTGGATTGGAATGCCGGCGGTGCGTTCTTCTACAAAGGTGCGCTCAAGGGCGGTTATCAGGTGACCGCGGGGGCCGACGCCCAGGCGCGGCAGGTGTTGCGCACTAAGGCGGGTTCGATCCGCAGCATCGGTGGTATAGGCGCAGAGCTTCTGGCCCACGATCCCAGGCGCGTGTTTCGGGACCTCGATCCGGAAACTGTCTATCCGGCCTACGGCGATGCCTCTCTCACAGTCGACGAGCGCGAGTCCGGCGGGCGATTCTTTCTACGAGTCGAAAAGGACGAGTCCTACGTGAAGTGGGGTGGCATCAACACCGCTATTGATGACGCAGAGGTGGGGCGCTTCGTCCGCTCCTTGTATGGACTCGGCGCTGTGTTGCGCTTTGGTGATGACAATGCTGATGGCGACGGTAGCGGTTTCGACTTGCGCGCCGTCCTCTTCGCCGCACAACCCGATACGATTCCTGCCCGCGACGAGCTGATGGTCACCGGTGGTACTCTGTATTTTCTCGGGCATCGGGACGTGGTCGAGGGATCGATTCGCGTCACCCTCGAGGTCCTCGACGAGATCTCTGGTTTGCCTGTGCGCGCGGTGCCACTCATCGAAGGTAGCGACTACGAAGCGGACTACAAAGGCGGCCGTTTTGTTCTCGACGCAGCGTTGCCGCAGCGCTTTTTTGGCACCTCTCTTACTGCCGAGTCCAGTGGGGGACACCGGGGCCGCCTCATCGTCGCGTACGAGTACCTCGCGAGTGAAAATCTCACCGCCGACTGGAGCACCGGGGCACGTGTGATCGGCAACATGGGGCCGCTGTCAATCGGTGTCACCGGAGTTACGGAGCTCACGGGGTTGTCCGACGATGCCGGAGAATTGCGCAGTCGCTATTGGCTCGTGGGTGGCACAGCCAGAGTCGATCTCGGCGATCCGATGCGACTGCGCCTCGAATTTGCCCACTCGGACGGGGGCGCTTTCGAGTCGCGCCGTTCTGTCGATGGCGGCTTGTCCTATGGCGAAGCGGCGACGACCGCGGGAAACCTAGGCAACGCCGCTGCCGTGGAGCTGACAACTGGGGTTGGCGATGTCAAAAGTGGTCTCTATGGCCGTTACGTCGAGGCCGGCTTCACCGATTCGCGCAACGCTTTGGGCAAGCGATTGGTGCAGGGCGGCATGCGCGTCTCCGGCAAGTTTGCCACGGGTACCAGCTTGTGGGGCAACTACGACCATCTGGAAACGCGATTGTTCGACACGGGGCTCTTGGCGCCTGGCTCCGCCGTGCGCACTGGACTGCAGGTGCGCGATTTGGGTCTCGTGGGCGCATCGCAACGCCTCGGCCGATTTAACGTCGGCGTCGAGGGCCGATACGAGTCCGAGGTGAAACGTGACGCCCACCGTGCCCTGGTGGGTGTCGAAGCTCGTTACCAATTGACTTCAATAGTGGAGCTGTCATTGCGTCGACGCCAGTTGGTCTCGGCCGACATCGCCACGGAAAATGGTGGTGCCACAGGTGAGAGCGCGGTCGGCGTGATCTTCGACGATGGTTGGCGTCTTGCCGCGGAAGCGGGCATCGACGATGAACTCGAAGCCTTTGGTCGGGCACAGGGCAATGTGCCGGTGACCGAAGACACCGAGCTTTACGCCGGTTACCAAATTGCCTCGCGCCTTGGGGTGGGCCTGCTCGATGATGGCCAAGCCTCCGGCAGTTCGGTGATCGCGGGTGGGCGGCGCAGCCTCGACGACGGCACGTTGCTATACTCTGAACAGAATCTGCGGGTGGATGGCAGTGAGCGCATGTTGGGCCGCACCGTGGGCGCGCGGGTGCCCTTGTCCAAACAGCTTGGAGTTAGCATCACCTACGAGCGCGGCGTGCTCGACAATGAGCTCGTGGCCGACAACACGGTGTTGCGTGACGCCGCGAGCGTCGGTGGTACCTACGCCAACGGCCGTTGGTCGGTGCGGCTCCTCGCCGACGGTCGGCTCGACAGACGAGGGAACATTCGATCTGCTGAGCTTGCTGGGCATGGCCGAGTGGAGTTCCGCGCCACCGATGATCTCACCTTGGCCCTCGGCGGCCGTGGCGGCAGTGGTTTTCGTGACGACGGCACCGGGGATCTCGGGGCCGATCGCCGCGCCTGGGAGGGGGCCTTCGGTTTTGCCTTGCGTCCGCAGGAGCGCGACGACATCAATGTTTTCGGTCGTTACGCCCTCGTGTACGAGCGGGACCGTGTTGGCAAAGAGAGCGGCGACGTCAGTGCCAACGCCAACACAGATGCCCCGTGGCTTGCCAGCACTTCCCAAGTGGTTGCGGCGGCCTTGGTCTACGACATCTGGGGGCCCTTCGGTCTCTCGCCTAAGTTGGCTTATCGCCACACCCGTATCCACATGGACGGCGGCCAGGGGACCGATCAAGCACTGCTAGCCGCCCTGCGCGGTGACATCCACGTCACCGAGTCTTGGGACGCAACCTTGGAAGGTCGTGTCTGTGCGGTCCCCAATAGCCGGGTGGATTCCACCGCAGGTGCCCTCGTCGAAGTGAGTCTGCTGGTCATCGATTGGCTGCGCATGGGGGCCGGTTTCAACTTCAGTTCCATCTCCGCCCAGGGCGTCCGCTGCAATGAGCCGGGGGCCCGTGGTTTGTTCATACGGGCGGAGGCTGTCTACTGACCCCTCATCGTTCCTCAGGCAGTGCAAATCGGTTGAAAGCCCGAGTTTGCGCAGGATTGCGGCAGGACTACAAATCCCCCTCGGTGAGGATGCGGCGGACGGCGTCCGAGAAGACTTGCGAAGGATTGAGGAAGGTCACGCCGAAGTTGGTGCCGGAGCTATGTGCGACGAGGGCTGTGCAGCCGCAGGCTTCGAGGTCCTCGGCGTCGCCCGACGGCATGTATATTGTTATTTGGCGTCCAACGGCAGGGGGATCGCCGGTGCGCAAACGTGCGCCCTTGGGACTCAGATCGATGAGATGAGATTGCACTCGGGTGTTGTCCTGTGCCCAACTGATGGGACCATGAATTTGGGCCCGAAGCGCCTTACGTCGATGATCGAACCAAGCGCCCTGGGCGAGAAGGTCGACAATCAGTGCCGTGATCGATTCGCGGGTGGATTCGGAGAGATTGATGAACACCAAACCGACGCCGTTGTTGTCGTGTCGGGCGACCTGAACGGTGACTTCAGAACCCTTGTTGCCGTGAATGATGCGCACATCCATTTCGGATCCGATGGGCCAGCGGTACTCGGTGGTGAGGTAGAGGCCGGTGCGGCTCACATCGCGAGTAGTGCCAAGCGGCTGTGCTGAATCGGAGTCGCTTGCCAGCTCGACGCGGAGTGTGGCCTTGACTCGTTCATCACGATGCATGTGACCTCTCGTTCATCTCTTGGAAGACCGCGTTATGCCTGTCATACGGCCGCACCTTAGTGTCGACGTACACGCATCTCATGGAGGGCACGTCCTCAGGTAGAATTATCGATGAACTCAGCGAGTTGTCGCATCTCGTTGATGCCAATATCGGTGAGTCGCACACCGCAGCCATCAGAGCTACCAGGCGGCGGTGGCTTGTCTTTGGTGGACCAAACGATGTAGCCGGAACAAACGAGATTGCCCCGTCTTTCAGGCAGAGAAAAATCGAGTTGCAGCTCGGTGCCGAAGGGCAAGGGGGCCATCTCGATGAATAATCCGCCGAGGCTTACGTTGGTGATGCGTCCCACGGAAATCGCACTGCGCTGGTCTTTCAAGCGGACGGTTGCTGCAATGTTGGTTTTGACGCGCCGGTGCTTTCGCTCGTTGTTGGCTTCCACTGAGGCCACCTTTCGCGCCTATGGTTACATCATGTGAAGGATTTAGCAAAACAGAATCCACGACATTGGTTTGCCGGCATCTGTAGTTTGTCGCGTCCCAAAGTCAGCCAGAATCGGCCCGCAAGCCCACCCATGTCGGGCCGGCCCTAAGGGTCCTATTGAGAGCAGGGCACCGCACTGTCTTGTCGAGAGGCAATCTGCGTCGCGGCGGTGGTGCAAAGATTGCGAATGGCGTTGGCGAGCGGCATAGGGTCAAAAACTCGTACAACTCGCCAGCTCTTCTGGTGCGGTTCGACCACGGTGCCAAATGTAACAGTGCGATTCGCACCAACGACATCCACAGCGACAGCAACGTGTTGATCGCCCCACTCACCGCCGGTCAAATCGCGGTCACCGTTCGCACGGCTCCTTCTGCAGGATGCCAACATAACGGGCGGCACCAGCCGTACTCTGCACAATGATTTGTTTTCCAACAAACGGCAGAGCTTCTGCTGCGTCTCATCGCTGCCGAGTTCTTTTCCCAACCACTCAAAACGTGGGTGAGCATCGAGCAGTGCTGTTGCCACCCGGCCATCGACAAGGTGTTGCCAGAAGCCACTCACCAGCGAGAGGAGCGATTGGTCTTTGTTTGTTGCGACGCGAAGGTTGTGGGGACTTGGCATCTTTGCGACCTTCAAGTTGCCGAGCGTCCGAGTTGCTGAGCGTCCAGGTTGCCTGTTGGTTAGACCTTGTAATCACTCGCGCCAGGAAGCAACCCCTCCGCGAAGTCCCGATAACCGGCGACCACGGTGAGTACCTGTTCCAGTTTCTCCTTGAGCTCCATTTCTCGTTCCGGACTCAGCTCCCCCGCTTTCTTCATTTCGGCCCATTCCACCTTTGCAGCGAACAATGCCGAATCAATGCAGAATCCGTCGAGGCTCACCAACTTTTTGCTCATCATGCTCAGGGCACCGACGAACTCCTCTACGAACTTTTGTCCAGAGGATCTCTGAGCGACGTAATTGCTCAAACCCTTGTACTCACTGAATTTCAGCGAAACTTGTTCATCGCAGCGTCCTCGCAGGGGCAGCTCGTATACTTCCGATTTCTTCGCGAGATCCCGCAACTGCTCTGTGTCGATTTGGGAGAGCCCACGTACCAGCGCGCGCCCATGGCTAACTGAATTGTCATAGAAAGTCATCAAAAACTCCCGAGTGCTTGGCACAGCGCAATGCCCTGCCTAGTTCTGTGTAGATTCTCGGCAGATTATCCCAGTTGGTGCGTATTTCCCGTCAAAAAGCTGGCAACCGAATTGACCCAGCGAAGAATGTTTGTCTCAATCTCCAAACCGCACCAAACCGAACATCCATGGCTACCCTGCGACCCACACAAATGTTAATGTGTCGCCCCCTGCCGGGGTGGCGGAACTGGTAGACGCTGAGGACTTAAAATCCTTTGACCTAACGG
>Ga0156400_1253_pt1 | contig 33577 bp, 20 predicted proteins | sample RifOxyA3_FD_108044 | JGI IMG/M metagenome (GOLD analysis project Ga0156400, IMG submission 108044) | Deltaproteobacteria bacterium RIFOXYA12_FULL_58_15
CAGACCACCAGCCACCCTTGCCGTTGTTGGATGCGCACCTCCAGGTCAGGGCCGGTGCGGCCACTGTCGCCGGCAAGGACAAGGTCGCCTGGGGTCTCATAGGCAAGGGGCAACGCCAAAGTGGTGATCACCTCGCCGCGCCAGCTGGGTTTGAGTACGATTTTGCCTTCGTGGGCAAGCTCTGCGGCGTCGACCATGGCGAGGTCCTCGTTGAAATGCACAACACCCTTGCCGTCGAGCTTGGCGACGGGAATGTCGAGATCGATCTCGTTGGCGTCAACGCAGGGGTCGGGCGAGAGCAGCTCCGGGGGACCACAAAGGGTAACGGGCAGTGATACACCCACAAGCTCAAACATGAGCGCATGTCGAAGATCGAGTGTGGGGACAACTCCCGCCGGCTGATTGGGAAAGAAGCTGAAAAGTGCAGCTCTTTGGCGGCGCACGTTCTGTCGAACCAGGACGCCCGGCATGCCCGTGAAGGGCGGCTGGAAAAAGGCCTTGCGAACTCTCGTCTCAGCGAGGGGAACGCGATTTCGCCCATCGCGCATCACCCGAGCCTCGACCGAATCGGGTCGCTCGCGTACCTCAGCAAACTTCGAGTCGGCAATTTGCATTCTGATGATCCGGCGTCTTGCCTGATCTCGCAGGGCTTGGCTCGGCAAGCGGGTAACAAAGCGCCGCAGCAGTTCTTGTTCTTTGCACCCGGCGATCATCGCAGCGGTCACGGGCATGCCGTGCCACGTGGCATTCTCCATATCGAGTGTGTCCTTGAGGTCGGTGGCAAAGTGCATCGCGAGCCTCCCCGGAGGCTCGGCGAGGATGTGGGTGAGCTCATCCAATAGTTTCTTGGTCGCCTGGATACTTGGTTTGATCTCGGGAGGCCGGCGGGTGAGTACCCAATGCAATCCGGCGATCGTCTTGCTGGCTCGGGGGTCGACTTCAACGCCGCCGATGTGTTTGCCGTAGAGCTTGGCGAGCTTTGTCATGACTTCGCTGCTGGCTGTGGAGGACAGGTTCGGCAACAGGACGAGCCAACACGCTGACCAGGTGTCGGGCGCAACTTTGCCGACCTCGAGTGCGTCCACGAGTTCATCGATGACATGACCGATGTTGGTGTCATCGACGTGCGTATGATCGCCGCGGCGCTTGGTGTCGCACACCTCGGGGTTGGCGTTTGACTGACCGAGGTAGTGCGCCAACGCCTGTCCTGGGTACTCGGTGGAATCCTGGACCAACTGCATGGCGCTGTAGGGGGACGGGAACTGCGGGCGTTTGCTGCACCCCGGTGATGTGAAAACCACCCATGAAACCAAGGAAGCTGCGGCTGCCGCGTTCGCCATTCTAACCATGGTCAGTGGAGTCTCGCTGCAGCGACGAGGTCTTTGACTGCGAACTCAATCGCTTGCTGGTAGAGGTCTTCGTCATCGTTGACCGAGGCCTTGCTCCGCGCGGCTGATGATTGTGAATCGGTGTCGAGAAGGTGCAGGGTGACAATGACCTTGCTGCCGAGTTTGGCGACGCTCCCCGTGAGCAGATATTTTACGCCAAGGGCACCGCCAATCTCCGCGGCACATTCGACGTCATCACATCCCATGGCGTCGCGAATTTTCTCACGGGTCAGCATTGCGTTGATATCCGCGGTGCTGATTACCGACAGAGCGCCGGTGCTGTCTACGGCAACCACGAGGAGGTCGTCGAGCACTGAGGCCGTCTTTGTGTCCATGCCATTTGCGCGTAAGGGCATCACGGCAACGGCGTTGTTGGGTTCAGCGTTGGAACGAATGGCGAAGCCCGCGGTGCCGCGATCGCCGGCCCGAATCGTCGCTTCGTTGGCAAAGAGGGTATCGGTCATCCGTGCAATGGTGTCTTCAAGGGCGTGTCGCAGCATCAACTGTTGATCTTCTGCCCGCCACGACAGATCGCGGCCTTCGATCAAGCCGGCGACGGAGGTGAGCTGCGCTTCCCCGTGCATGAGTGCCGCGCGATAACGCACATCGAAGCGCATCTCGTAGGCGACGGCGTCACCCAAGGGCACGTTGCCCGTCTTGACGTGTTGGGGAGCGAGCTCATCGACACGCAATAGCAAATCACCATCGGCATCGGCATCGGCGCTGTCCACCAAGGCGACCGAGGCAAAGGCGTCCCGCAGGCTCTTCGTCAAACCCACCGCCAGAGTTGATCGCAGGGATGTGATGTTGACGTCGCCTAGATTGACCGCCTTGAGGTGTGCGTCTTCGGAGATGCCAGGTGCGAGATAAACCGCCAGGCGCGCTTGGCGAAACGCTCCCGGTCGCAAGGTTGAAGGATTGAGCTCCGGAGCCACAATCTTGCTAGGCAGGTGAGCAAGACTCACCACGCACGAAATAGCAGAGATTAGCATGACAACGGCAAGGGAACGCATCAGAGTGTTCGACATCGGTTTGCCTTCCACGGAGTGTCGGGGCCGAGATTTGAGATCTAGCGCAGAACCTCGAGCACTCGCAGGGCTGAGTCGATGCGCCCGAAGGGTGGCATAATGTAGACGCCGTCGACCATTTGTCGCGTTGCCAACAGGGCCTCCTGGGCTATGGCGATGCCCTCATTGCCGCCTTGGTTCTTTTCGCTGCTTTTGCCCATCCGCTTGCGGATGGGCTCTGGGATCTGCATGCCGGGCACTTCGTTGTGCAGAAATTCTGCGTTGCGATAACTTGCGAGGGGGAGGATGCCGACGAGGACGGGAACGCGGCAATCATTGATGGCTTTGAGAAATCGTTCCAAGAGGGCCGGCTCGTAGACGGGTTGGGTCATGCAGAAATTGGCACCCGCTTCGACTTTGTAACGGAACCTACGGATCTCCCTGTCAAAATCCGCTGCGCCAGGATTGGCACCGACGCCGATGAGAAACTTGCAAGGTTCACCGATGGGGTTGGCGGCCAGATCGATGCCGCGATTGAGACCCTGCATTGCCCGAACCAAGCCGATGCTTTCCACGTCGTAGACGGCCGTGACATTGGGGTAGTCGCCGAGTTTGGGGGGATCGCCGGTGATTGCCAGCACGTTGCGCAGGCCCAAGGCGTATGCTCCGAGCAGGTCAGCCTGCATGCCGAGAAGGTTGCGGTCCCGGCAGGTGTAGTGCAGCACCGTCTCCATGCCGACCCGCTGCTCGATGAGCAAAGCGAGGTGCAACGATGACATGCGTGCGCTGGCACGGGGGCCATCTGGAATGTTGATGACGTCGACGCCGTGGAAACGCAATGTCTCCGCTGCGGCGAGCGCCTTGGTTACATCGTGACCACGGGGCGGATTCATTTCGACGGAGACGACGAACCTGTTTCCCAATACCGATTGGCGTGCGAGTTTCGCACCCAAGGGCGACCGCTCCTCTATCGGCGCGGGATCGAGCTGCGTCGCCTTCTCGAGGGGCTCCACCGACGTCACCACCTGTTTCGCCGGTTTGAGTGCCCTGACCATGGCACACACAGCGCGAATGTGGTCCGGAGTCGTGCCGCAGCAACCACCCACGAGGCTGGTGCCTGCTTGAATGAAGCGGCGCGAGTACTCGGCGAAATAATCCGGCGACGCCATATAAAGGACGCGATCGTCCACCAACCGCGGCGAGCCGGCGTTGGGCATGGCCGCGATCGGCATCTCGGGATTCGCGAGCTTGAGTTGTTCGATGGTGGCGAGCATATCGTGCGGGCCTTCGGAACAGTTTGCACCGACTGACTGGACGCCGAGGTGGGTCATGGCGGTCATGACCTCTTCGGGGGTGTAGCCAATAATGGTTCGCCCCTCTGCGGGGAAAGTGGCCATCGTTAGAATGGGCAGACCGCATTCGAGCCGCGCCGCTTGGACTGCCGCCGTTAGCTCCTTGATGTCGCCCATGGTCTCGATGACGATGAGGTCAACGCCGCCGGCCACCAATCCTTTGATCTGCGGTCGAAACAGCTCAATCGCCTCAGCCACGGATATCTTGCCGATGGGGCTCAGCCGCTTTCCCAAAGGTCCCACGGAGCCGCCAACCCACCCCTTGTCGCCAACCGCATCCCGGGCCAGCTCCGCGCCCCTTTTGTTGATCTCTTCGGTGTTGGCCGCCTGGCCGTGGGGCTCGAGCTTGAGCGGATTGGCACCGAAGGTGTTGGTCTCGATGAGCTCAGACCCGGCCTTGATATAGTCGCGATGGATATCCCGCACCGTGTCGGGGGCGGTCAGATTGAGCATGTCGTAGCACTGGTTGACGTAGACGCCCTTGGCATAAAGAAGGGTGCCAATGCCGCCGTCAGCTACCACCACACGTTCTGCAATTTCATCGAAAAGGCTGTTTGGCATCACATCCTCTGTTCGTCCTAGGACTTGGGTTTGGGGACTTTCGTGTCACTGGCAACAGAGGTGCAATGTATCCTGGACTTCGGCAAACGCAAAGGCTGACCATGGATGTGATAGGATGCTGGTCCTATTGCTTGACAGGACGTAGTCGGTCATTGGCAAGGTGAGGCAACAGCATGGCGAGAACAGGTATGGCTGATTTGCACCGGCACTTGGACGGGTCGCTGCGTCTAGCCACGGTGGAGCAATTGGCTGAGGAGCTTGGATTGCCGGTGCCCTCACCTCTGGTGTTTCACGTCGGCATGGGTCTTCAAGAGGCACTGGCCCGGTTTGCATTTACCCTGTCTCTCTTACAGGATCCCACCGTTGTTCGGCGGGTGGCGAGTGAGATCTGCGAGGACGCTCAGAGCGAAGGTGTGTCGACCCTCGAGATCAGGTTCGCGCCGCAGCTTCATCACAAAGCGCCGATGGCGGCTGTTGTCGACGCGGCTCTCGAAGGCATCCATGGCCGGGCTGGCCTGGTTCTTTGCGCCCTTTACGGTGAAGACCCCGAGGTTGCCAAAGGGCTCGTCGAAATAGCCGCGAGTCGGGAGGGTGTCGTCGGATTGGATTTGGCGGGTGCACCGCTGCCGCAACACCGGTATCGGCTCGGTGACTACGCGCCCGCCTTTCGTGCAGCTCGAGAGATCGGGATCGGACGGACAGTGCACGCTGGGGAAGGGCGGGCACCCGAGGAGATCCTCGTCGCCATCGAACAACTGGGTGCCCAGAGAATTGGCCATGGCACCACGCTGCTTGAGGCACCAAGGGTCGTGGACTCCGTCTTGGCGAATCACATTACCCTTGAGGCTTGCATCACCTCGAACCTTCAGACCGGCGCCATTGAGGCAATACATGAGCATCCTCTGCCTCAGTGGCTAAAGTTGGGAATCTCTGCGTGCGTATGCACCGACAACACCCTGTTCTCCGATGTGACCGCCGTGACCGAACACGAGGTGGCCCAGCGCATTCCGGGCATGACCGCCGAGCTCTTGGATAGGGCTGTGGAAAACGGCCACCGCGCAGCTTTCGCGGGCCGGTGATCACAGCAGGATACGTCAACAGCCGCTGCAGTCGCCGAAGTTGAAGGACCCGCAGTCGTCGGCGCACTTGAGGCCAGTGCCATAGCAGCCAATGCCGCTGAATGAATCGCATGTGACACCATTCAAATCGGTCCCGTCGCAGTTCTCGCCGGCCTCCTTGATGTTGTTGCCGCAACCGCCGATGCAGCCGGTGAGAATGAGTTGGCAGTCTGGGGCACATCCGAGGTTGCCGCTCTGAAATCCTTCTGCCTGGCAAGTGGTGGCGAAATCTCCACCGTCACATTTTTCGTCATCGTCGGCGACCCCGTTGCCGCAGCCATTGATGCAACTGGTTACGGTGATTTCGCAGTTTGCGGTGCAACCGAGCTCGCCGGAGAGGAACCCTTCGGTCATGCAGCTCTTGGTGCCAAAGGCGTTGCCGTCGCACTCCTCGCCGACATTCGCGTTGAGAACGCCGTTGCCGCACAAAGTACACTCAGACACGTCATAGGCGCGACAACCCGGTTGGCACTTCAGAGTACCGCTGGCATAGCCGACGTCTTCGCAGCCGATGCTGCCGGTGTCGAGGTTGTCACAAAGCTCGTGTTCTTCTTTGTTGTTGTTACCGCAGGTGTTGGCAATGCAGCCCGTGGTGACGTATCCCGTGCAACTGCTGCTGCAGGCGAGCTCGCCGCCCCAGTAATTGAGAGATTCGCAGGTTGTGCCGCCCAGGGCGGCACCGTCACAAATCTCACCGTCCTCGAGTCCGTCGGCACCGCAGGTGGTGCAGTCGGAGTCGTCGAATTCCCGGCAGCCCGCCGCGCAGCGCAGGGTGCCACCGGTGAAGCCAAGGCCCAAGTCCTCGCAATCGGTAGTGCCGTTGTCATCGGCGTCGCAAGTTTCGTGGGCTTCCTTGGTCTCGTTGCCACAGGTGTCGGGGATGCAAGCGGAAGTGTCAAAGGCGGTACAGTTGTCATTGCAGGCGAGTTCGCCATCCCAGTAGTCAAGAGTCTGGCAGGTCTCATCGTTGAGGTTGATGCCGTCGCAAGGCTCAGCCCCCTCGAGAATGTTGTTGGGGCAACTCCAGCTGATGCAATTGTCGACATCGAACGTCAGGCAGCCCTCTGCGCAGGCGATGTCACCGTCATCAAAGCCTTGGGTCATGCAGGTGACGGTGGGGGGCAGGTCGCCATCGCAGACTTCCGTACCTTCCACGGTGGTGTTCCCGCACAGTTGTGTGAGACAGGCAGATTCATCGTAGCTCATGCACAAAGGTGCGCAGGCGAGCTCGCCTGCGACATAGCCGAAGTCGACGCAGGTTTTGCTGTTGAGGGCGATGCCATCGCACGCCTCGCCCACGCCAATCGTGTCATCCCCGCAAACGGTGACCGGCGCGGGAGTTGTTGGTTGTTTGATAGGACCCACGTTGTCATCGCCGCACCCTTGGCAAACGCAAGTGAGGATGAATATCGGGAGCGAAACGGACGCTCTTCGCATGGTGCCATCTCCTATCTTGTTATCTGCCTATCTTCTGCGATCCTGATGGCTTGGTTGGATATTTCCAACCTCCCAAGCGTTGCTGGAATAGTGGGGCGTATGCTGCGGGTATGTGTGTCGCCGAGGGGCTCGGACGGTTACTCGTTGTAGGTGAGCACCTCAGAAGCTTGGTAGCCGCAGATGTCGCCGTCGTATTTCACTTCGATGGCCAGGGGATCACTGCTGTTGGCGTTGCTCGTCATACTGGCGGTGAGCTCAAATTCACAGTCGCCTTCGACCACACCGCTGTAGCTGACGTCACCGGTGTAACTCCAGGAGAGCTCGAAGGAGCCGTCGCCATTGTCTTCGTAGCCGAAGGCCCACTCCATGTCGCCGTCGAGGGTCATCTCAGAGTCGGTCAGGGAGTATGCGCCTTGGGCGTCGAATTCGCCGACCTGAACTGTGCAATCGTTGAGCTCGAGCTCGAAACCGAAATCGAAATCGGCGCTCCTCAAATTGGATGACACACTGGCGGTGGCGTCCATGTCGCCACCTTTGGGACAGTCGAGACTCCTGGAAATCGACGCGGTCAAAGAGCTGGCGCCGTTGTCCGATGAATCGGCGAGCCCCGCGGTTCCGGGCCACGCTTTTTTCGCTTCGGCTTTGGTGAGTGGTTCGCCACAGGCGACAACGGACAACGCGAGTGACACAACAGCCAAGGTCAGTAGCTTCACGGATTCCTCCTTAGGAACATTTCTTTTTTGGCCTCTTCAAGAGAACAGAGGAGACCTTTTGTGGTTAGACTTGTCAAGAGTAAGAAAATTCAATCCACGGAGTTACGGGAACCCACATGAAATTGAGCAGTTACCGCCTATTCGCCGATAATCTTCACCAAGACGCGTTTGCTGCGGCGTCCGTCGAACTCGCCGTAGAAAATTGTTTCCCAGGGTCCGAGGTCCAGCGCACCTTCTGTGATGGCGACGACCACCTCACGTCCCATGACCTGGCGCTTCAGATGAGCGTCGCCATTGTCCTCACCGGTGCGGTTGTGCTGATATTGGCTGACCGGCTCGTGGGGGGCGAGGTGCTCCAACCATTTTTCATAGTCTTGATGCAGTCCGGACTCGTTATCGTTGATGAAAACGCTAGCGGTGATGTGCATCGCGTTCACCAGGCACAACCCCTCTTGCACACCGCTCTCTCGCACGGCGTCCTCGACCTCACCGGTAATGTGAACAAACTCACGCCGATGTTTGATTTTGAACCACAGCTCTTTCCTAAATGACTTCATGGCAGTCCTTCAGGTTACCAAAGAGAGTGAGAACCCGCAGTTGTCACAACCATAACTGGTAACACGATCGGCACCGCGGTTGGCAAGCTCCGTTGCCCAATTCGGCACCACGCGCTGGGGTCGGCGAATTTTTGCAACAGTGCCCGCCGGCAATGGGGGTGAGCGCTGCCAGTATTTCGCCAACGTCGGCTTTTTGCAGCGAGGGCAGGGAACCAATTCGGCGGTGTTTGGATCCCAGGACGCAACCATGACGTCGCGTTGAGTCTCGAGGAATTGTTGGTATGCCTGGGCCACCACTCGTCGGGAGACCTCAGTCTTCTCCGTCCGGTGCTTCTCGACTGCGGTTCTGTAGACCATCTCGGCGAGGAGTAACTCTTTGGCTGCTGCGTTTGAGCGATTGTGCTTTTCCACGAGCGCAAGGATCCCTGAGAATGGCGCGCTCGCCAAATTTTATGCCGTGAACGTGCGTTGTCACAAAATTGGACAAATCGCATCGCCGGTGGCAATGGACGGCCGTCTTCTGACTGCTGTTATTTAGTAATACGTTCCGTGCCTCTTCGTCGAGGGTCAACGCCGTCGTGCTCCGCCATTGCCACATGCAGTCTGCCGATGAACTCGACCAGCCGCGTTTGCTGGTCAGGCTGCGAAGGCAAGAAGCCGATGCCAACATGGGCGCGTGAACCGCTTGCTTCGAGTTCTACCCGAACCACTGTGCCTTGCATGGTGATCGGTAGCTGCTCCGGCGGGTGCAAAGTGATTGCCACGGTTGTACCCACCGACGGAAGGGTCCCGGTCGCGAGCAAGATTCCGCCGCGGGCGATGTCAACGACCTCGCCAGGGACGGTGCGACCCGCGCAGGCAAGCTCGGCGGGCAACGTCGAGCGATAACGGATGAAGGTCCGGCCCAGGTGATGGGCACCGCGCAGTTGGTTGAAAGCGGAAATAATCACCAGGGGGGCATCCGTACGTGGTCGGATTGCCGTGCGCAGAGGCATCTTGTCTTGTTGGTTCTTGTTCGCGAGTGAAATGATCGGCATCATGCCAATACCGGGCACGTTGCGCACACGCTCGACGAAGGCGATGTGGCTGATGCCGGCGTCCAAGCTGTCGACGATGATTCCGTGAAAACTCGCGACCCGCACTCTGGCCACGGCGTGTTCGACGCCATGGACCTCGTCCACCGCGTAGCCCCACGCCACCAGCCGGTCACGCAGACGCAAGCGCATGGCTGGGTCCGCTGAGACAATGAGTAGTTGCGCCCTGGCAAACGTGTCTTCCCCTATCTCCGTGCGGCATTTGGGCGCGTGAGCTAAGGCAAGCTGGGTTGCTGACACCAGGTGCGCTTCGGAAAAAGGCTCGGTGACGATATCAAGGGCATTGATGGCGGCCGCTTCCGCGATGGTGCGGGCGTCGAGGAGCGTTCCCAGGGCGATGGTCGGCGACAACCGTGGGCTCTCGCGCAGCACATCGACCACGTCTTTGCTGTTGCAGGTTCCGGCGCGGCAGTCGACGATGACGGCCCCAGGGGGAGTCGGGCTGCGCAGGGCAAGCCCGAGCTCGTTCGGCTCTCGGCAAGGGAGCGCAATGATCTCCTTGCCTCGCAGAAGTCGATCGATAATCCGCTGCGCGCCTTGGTCAGGGGTGAGAACGGCGACAAAAGAGGGTCCCCGGTGGCGATGTGCGGCTAGCGCATTCTGGCGCTCTGTCCGCTCAGTGCAGAAAATTCGGCGCAGGTGTGAGGACACACCCAAGGCCATCAGGCTTTGGTCAGCGAGCGAAGGAGCGAGCGCATTGAGCATGTCTTTGGCGCTCGAGAATCGGCCGTTGGGGCGGCGACGCAGAGCGCGAAGGATCACATTTTCGATCTCAACGGGAAGATCGGGGCGGATCCCTCGCGGTTCTGGGATTTCTGCTCGGCGATTTTCGCGCAAGAGATCGTCCGTGTTGGCCTTGTTGAACAGGGGTCGGCCGCACACCATCTCAAAGAGGAGCACGCCGACGCCAAAGAGGTCGGCGCGGCAGTCAATCGGTTCACCACAGAGGACCTCAGGAGCCGTGTACCCCGCGGTGCCCATTCGGGTGTCGTCCCGTGATGCATGCTGGGCGCGCTGTGCGGCGATGCCAAAGTCGGAGAGTTTGACCGCACCGTCGAATGACAACAGGATGTTTGCAGGCTTGACGTCGAGATGGACGATGCCCATCGGCGTGTCACCACTGTCTTTGAGTCCGTGGGCGTACTCGAGTCCGCGCAGGACCTCTGCGGTGATGTGTAGGGCTACATCAAGAGGGATCGGCTCGCCATTGGCGCGCTCAAGCACGGTTTCTAGGTTGCGACCGTCCACGTACTCCATGGCAATATATAAAGAGTCGGCCTCGACGTCGGCCTCAAAGGTTTGAATGATGTTTGGGTGGTGGAGCAAGGACAAGACCCACGCCTCCCGGCGGAAACGTGAAATATCGTTCGCCTCCCGCGATCGATGTGCTCGCAGAGTCTTGATTGCGAATGGCTGCTCGGCATAGGCGGGGTGGATGTGGCGGGCAAGGAACACCTGACCGGCACCGCCACAGCCAATAGAGTCGAGCAGTTGATAGTTGGCGATGAAGCTGCCTGGACCCAGCCTGGCCATCTGCCCATGTTAGCCCTGGACGCTGGGCAATACCCGAAGAAACAGCCGCTTCGGGCCATTCTGTTACTCATTGGGCTCGCGCCTGCGCCTGGATCTCGCCGGATCTCCCTGGAACGAGAATTGGGCGAATGGCTCGGATCGGGTATCCTCCTGGGGGTGGAGTTTCCCATGAATCGTCGCCGGTTGTTTGTCTGCGCTCTCGCAGTCGGTGTCTTGTAACCGACAGGTTGATCACATTGGCATGACCAGTTTTCGTCTCGGCCCATTGGTGCTCGCGTCCTGCTTCGAGCCGCTACTGCACCCAAGGTTGCGGCAGCTCGACTTTCCACGCATTGAGGGCATCGATTGCGAGGACTGTCGGATGGTCAGGCTCGGCATGTTTTCGCCGCGCATCAAATGTTGTGGCTGGGTTCCGGCGCTGCCCAACTTCCTTGCGGGGGAAATCCTTGCCGAGGGGCAAGCCAATGGCAGTGCCGAGAGGGTAGTTGACTGGATAACCGCCGGTCGCGGTGATCCGCTGTATGTCAACACGCCGCCGCGGCTGCAAGTGCTGCATCGTCGAGTTCCTATGCCGTGTCCGTTGCTCGACTCGAGTGACCGCTGCAGCATCTACGAACACCGCCCCTACCTGTGTATTGCCTACCATTGTACTTATCCCCCGAGCGTCGTGGCCAAAGCCTTTTGGACCTGTCTCGGCAGTCTCTTCGCCTTGCACAGCGCAGTGTTGGCCCAATACTTGGTGGGCAAACTCGGGGTCGACCGGGAGCAGTACTCGCGGTCATGGGAAGGAGTCGACGAGGAAAGGAGTGTGTGGGCGGGGGACGTCTTGCGTCCCGAGTTTTCATCGGCGCTTTGGCAGGGCGAAGAAGACCACTCGAGCTTCTACGCGCGTTGCTACCACTACGTTTGCGACCATCGGCAAACCATTCGCGCCGAGGTCGACGCTTTTCGCCGCAAACAATTGCTCCGGACTCTCCCTGAGCGTGGAGAGCCGAGCTCACAGCGGCAGTCGGAGATCGAGGTGCAATCGACGAGCCCCGAGCCAATGGAAGCCCCTGCCACCTGGTATGGCAACCGCCTGGTGACCCTCGCCGGCAACCCCTTCACCCTGACTGAGCACGAGTCCCATCTGCTGTGGTTGGCGAATAGGTGTGGAAGAGTGTAAGGTACGTTGGGAAGTGGCAACTTCGGAGGTCAAATAAAATGGGTTCGAATCGAATTGGTGGCGTGCCCGTAGAGGTCATCAAGTTAGACGAGGTTACTGACAAGAATGACCTCGCGCTGTTGAAGAAGCTCGACATTGACAATTCGGGCACAATCACCCGCGCGGAGCTCATCCAACACGCCAAGGCGCTAGGGCTCAGCGGAGAGCTGCAGCTCGATGTCGTTGATCTGTTCACCAGAAATGCCACGCTGGGTGGACGTGTGGCTGCCACCGGTGAAGAAGTTCCGGCGAATGCCCAATATTGGAAGCACAAAAGTGGAAGCCGCGCCCAAGCAGACGCCCAGAAGCAATACAACGATTGGAAGTCCCGTGCACAGACCACATCAGCTGGAATGATGGAGGCCATTGCGCGCCATGCGAACGTCGATGGCACTGGTGTGAACATCCGCGACGGGGTGGTGACTTTCAGTAAACCCGATCCGACAAAGACCACCACCAAGGTGGAAGGCGACACCAAGACTTCGATAACTGTCACCGCGGAGTTTTCTGTTGCGGACCTCGCCCTGTTTCCACAGACGGCCGCTTGGAAAGATGGTCAACGAATCGTCAGCGCGATGGACAAAGGGTCTCCCAAGTTGACGGTGGAAGAGGGCGTTACGGCGGACGAAATCAAAACCCGAATTGCAGGTGGCGAGGAGCTGTATCTTGTTGGCAAAACTGACAACACCATCGAGACGCCGAGGGTGGAGTATGTCAAGGGCGATCCCCTTGAAGGCGGCCAGACCTACAAATCCGCCCACTGGCAACCCCAAGATGCAGCGGTAGACCGCATCGAAAACGGGATGCTGCAGCAGTACGGCAAGGGAAAGAAGCTGGTCGATTTTAAGACCCACTCTGGCACTGACGCCGAGCCCATGCGCAAGGATGCCCATGTCGTGGAGGGACAAGACCTTTCTTTCACGGCCCTGTGCAAAGAGATGTACTTCTCCGGGTCACCGAACGTCTTGAGTCAGGTGCACAAGGAGAGTCCCTATCCCGGCATCCCCAACGCCGAGCTCGAGGCGGCAGCTGGCAATCCCCAGGAGATGAATCGGCTCATCGATTTGATGTGGCAAATGGAGACCGCGCCTGAGAATTTTCCTGGAATGATGGACTACGTGGAGCCGCAAACCCGTCTGCATACCGCCACCGCGGGGGATGACGCGGGCAAGACAGGATTTTTCGGGAACGTGAGCCTTGCGGTCGCTCGCGACGCTTTCCTGATCCTCGCGCTGTCGAAGCGGCCGCAGCTCAACGAGAAGGGCTTCACCGTGGACAGTTTTGGTGCCCGGGATCTCAATGTGTCTTTCTTCGACGGGAAGAACAACAGTGCCAACTGGGAGGGGGCCCGTAACGCCAACATCACTTACTCCGAGGTGATCAAAACCGAAGAATTGGAGATCACCCACGAGACCATCTACGACGTCGCGAAGTACAACCCCTATGGCGGACTGCCGCCGCGCGTCGCCGATTGTTTCGATTACAGTGGCAGCATTTCCATTCAAGAGGCATCAAACGCGCTGTCGGATCTCTACACCGCGCTGACCGCGGCCGCCAAAGATGGCGGAATCGACGGCAAGGGCAATGTCGAGGTGCGTGTCGCCTGGGTCAACGAGAACGGGATTGTTGGAACTGACACGTTGGTGGGAACGCCCGAGAGCGTTGTTGCCCAGATGACCCGTCACCTCTCCACTGTGAGCCGCAAGCTCTCTCTGTTGGTTGATCGGACCAAAAGCTTGAGTGATGCCGAGGTGATAACGCGCGTGCGGACGAAGGCCGGATCCAGCCCCGCCTACTCGTTCGACAGTGACCAAGGTGAGATTGGGGGGAAGACGATGGACAGCAACGTCAATCTCTGGCTGTTGAAACAACGCAGTGAGATGTCAAGGGATCCGCAAACTGGCAGGGTCGACCTAACAAGAGCGGCGATGATCTTTTCCTCAGATTACACACCGACGCCTGGCAGTGCCTCGCGCTTGCACGACGATGTCATCCTGATCCGACCGGAGAAGAAGTACACCTTGTGAATCCGTCTGTCGTTTCTGACTGATTGTGACTGGCTTATTGGATCAACACCTCGACCGCCATCCATTCCAGTCCGCCACGTTGATCCCGAGCGACCATCCAGATTGTAACGTGCCCGTCGGCGTCTTCGGGGGGCTCATTGGGGGCGGTGTAGACGGTGTCGAGAGTTTTGGTCCAGATGGGCCAGGTTATCTTGTCTCGCACCGTTCCAGCCGAGACAAACCACGATACAGAAACATCCTCCTCGATGGTATCGACGATGATTTGCTCGGTGTCGATGTCCGCTTGGAGTGTCTGGTAGCGGTAGATGGGATCTTCGCGGTTCTCTTCGAGCTCCTGGGCGAAGATGGGCTTGATGCGAACGGACTCCCGTCGTGTGACGAGCACGGGGCCCGCAACGTCACCGGAGGGTGCGATCTCGATGTCGTCAAATGGCGCCAGAGGACTGTCACCCTGGGCCACCTGTACCCCAACAAACTGGGGGTTGGTGTTGGGGTCGCGGTCCTCGAGGGCGACGCAATCGGGGACAAACTGGCCATCGACGCAGACCGTGAAGGGCAGCAAGCCTGCGAGGCCTTGGGCTGCGGTTTTCGGGTTGCCTATGGCGAGGTTGATCCGCTTCTGCGTGCGCAAGGCCTCTTCTCCGTCCTTCTCGATCTCCAAGATGGCCGACGGCCAAACCCCCAAGATGAGATCGAAGGGGCTCTGAGTCGCAGATGGGTCGCCACCAAAATAGGCGAGGAGGCCCGCGTTCACCTCGAAGCGAAATGGCAAGACGGCGTGTTGCCATACGCCGCGTCTGGACCACCAGTCGGTCGGGGCAAATTCTGCGGTCTGCGACGACGGTCCGGCGGTCTTTGTTGGCAAGGGGGCGGCAAGCATGTCGAGCACGGTCTGAATGTCAGGTGCGGCTGCAGCGCGTCTTTCGTCGTAGTCGAGACACGCCGTGGAGCTCTCCACCGGGCAGAAGCTCCAGGTGTAATTGATCTCCCCACCGCGAGGGTCGAGTACCAAGGCTTCGAAGACGACCTCGTCGGTGGAGATATCGCCAATCGGGTTGTCGGGGTTTGCCAGCAAGTCGACGAGGACTTCCGGCGGCGTTGCCTTGATGGCGAGCACTCGCAAATTTTCGACGTGGGTGTACTGAGGCAGGTCGTCGGAGCAGGCCTGGGTCAGTGAGAAAGTGACAGTAAAGACCCAAAGAGATCGCAACGAGGTTGCTCGAGATGAGGGGTGCATCAGAACTCTCCCTTCAAACCGAGGACGGGCAAGATCGGCAACAAGGTCAAGGGCACGCGTTTGTCGTAGTCGTAGCTGTACTGGTACTGCTCGACGTTCTTTTGGTAATAGACGTTGATGATTTCTAGATAGGCTGTGAGCTTCCACAGATCGTAGGTCCAGGTCTTGTCGACGCGGACATCGAGCTGGTGAAACATAGGCATGCGTTCAGAGTTGCGTTGCACGTTGCTGTTATCGATGCGGTAGGTGTCGCGATCGGCATCCCAGTAGACGATGCCGGCATCCCGCGGTGTGTAGGGATTGCCCGAGACCAGGCGGAAACGGAAACCTGCTTCGAGTCCCCATGGCAGCACCCATTGTCCCACCACCGTAAGTATGTGGGTTTGGTCGAAGTTGGAGGGGTACTCTTGGGTCTCCTTGTCCGGTTCATCGCCGAAGCTACCGCCCTGGAAAAGGCCAGTGGCGCGGTCGCGGCGCCGTGACTTGCTAAGGGTGTAGGCGATCCATCCATAGAAGTTGCTGTCGGCGGTGGCCAACTGTCGCAGGAGTATCTCCATGCCATAGGTGTAACCCTCTCCGGCGGAGTCGAAGTTCTGTCTGATCTCACGACCGTTCTCATAGCGCACCGCCGCTGATTGGGTCGGAATGTTCGAGCGCAGGTTGTAGAACCCCTGCAGATCGAGATCGATGAGCTCAGTGATCTTGTACTCGTAACCGCCGATGAAGTGGTGTGCGCGCTCGGGAGCGAGCCCCGGGTTGCCGGTGCCGTCGATGAGATAGTTGGGCTCGGGCAGTTTCTCGTAGAGCCCGTAGGCGACCTTGATGGCCATATCTTCCTCGAACTGCCAGCGGACCGTGGCCCGCGGCATGATCGAGAGCTTCTGGCTCTTGTAAAAATCCCAGCGCTCGACTCTGAGCCCTGGAACGATGCGCAAAGATTCAAGGGGTTTGAGCTCGAGCTCGAGCCAGTAGGCGTGGTTGTATCGGCTGAGGTCGCGTCCGAACTCCTCGGTGTTGGTGTAGTCAAAGGTTGGCCTGGGGAACCGCACGAGATCCGTGGGGATGGGGGCCACAACATTGAGGGCTGCTGTCCCGAAGCGATGGTCGATGCCGGCGCGCAGGGTGAGCCAGTCGGTTGCCTCGAAGGTGAAGTCCTCTCGCCAATCGATGGTGTAGATGTTTGTGCCAAACTCGGTGCTGGCGTCGAGCTCTGCATATTCCGAAGACAGGTTCTGCAGTTGGAAACCGGGAGCGATTTGCGAGGTGAGGGTCATCTTGTCGCGGAGACGCCAGCGGTCCCGGGCGAGAAAACGATGGGTGCCGAGGTGGAGCTTGAAGTTGATGTTGATGCTCTCTGCAGAGCCGGTTTGGATCACCTTGAATTGGTCGTCGGTGCCGAAGGCAAACAAGTCGATCTTGTGGTCATCAATGACTGTGGCGGCTTTGATTTGGTAGTCCCAATAATAGGGTGCCGCGGTGAGGGACCCTTCGCCTTCTTCCCGTGGTAAGGAGTTGAGGACCGCGCCAATGAGAAGGTCGACATAGGAGCGGCGTGCTGCCGCGGCGATGTGCCAATCGCCCACCGGCACGCAGCTGTATGCTGAGGCGTCGATGAAGTCGACCTTGGCGGCACCGCGGACCATGTTGCAGTCGAGGTCGCGGCTGTGAACCTCGACGACGCCAGCTGTGGCTTCGCCATAACGGGCACCGAAACCGCCGGGATAGAAGTCGATGCTTTCGAGGAACTGCGAGTTGATGATCGAGGTGAGACCACCGAAGTGATAGAGCAGCGGAATGTCGACGCCGTCGAGATAAACGGAAGTAGATGATGGTCGATCACCGCGGACCAACAGAGCGCCGCCGAGCCCGCCTGGGGTGCGTCCCATCCCTGGCAGGTTCTCTATGACACGCACGGGATCGCCAAAGGTGCCTGGGACCTTTTCCAGCTCTTGGCGTTGCAACTGAATTTTCGCGACCTCGCGGCGTTCGGCGCGGGTGCGGACCACGACTTCGAAAGGGTTGGTCGACTTGATGACCAAATAATATTTGGCCTGCAGCTGTTCATCTTGTCCTATCACTTCGTCGGTCTCGTAGGTCTGGTGGTATGGGGTCGTCACTCGCACTTGTAGCTTGCCGGGTGCTCTGCGAATGTCGAAGCGCCCATCGGCGTCCGTCTCCGTGACGGGCGCGCCGTTGATGGAAATCACCGCCGCGGCGACGGGTTTGCGGTTACCGGCCTCACGGACCAGGCCGGTGAAGGTGACGGGCAACAGTTCCGACTCGAGAATGCTTGGCTCGCCAGCGATGGCGTCGGGGATGATCTCCTCGGGCTCGAATACGTAACGGTACTCGATGCGAATCGCTGCGGGTTTGAAATCAATCTCGGCGGGGATGAAGCGAAACTTTGTAGCCGCTGACATCGCGGGGGCGGCAAACGCAGGATCGCTTGAGGAGACAACCTCAACCTTGTCGACGCCACCATCGGCGGTGATGTCGATGTACAGGACCACCTCGCCCCTCGTGCCTGAGGCGAGAAGCTCTGCGGGATAGGTTGCGCTCACAAACTCTGTGAGCTCAGGGGGACGGGTGAGTTTGGGCACCGGTGGTGGTGCCTCTTCTCTTTTTGTTTTGGGAACGTTTTGCTCCTCAATCGCCGCAAGCAGGATGCCTGGGACAGCGAGGGACCTGGCGGCGGCCGTTGCTGCCGGGCCAAATGTGGCGATGGCTGCGAGTGCCGCCCAACAGTGCATATTCTTTCTGCCGATCGGTTGCTCGTGCACGACTGCTACCACCGTGTCTTGGGGAATCTGCTCAGGTCACTCAAAAAGGCAAGGTAGCCGCTGGTACTTGGCGAATCAAGCGAGTCGCGGTCCAACGCACGAGGGGCTCGGGATTGAGGATGGGTTGTGCGTGGTTTTCGCCGATGTCGTCGTTGCCCGCATCGCCCAAGCGGGCCAGCAGCTCTTCTGCCGTGTCCCGTTGCCCCGTCAACCACAGCTCTTTCAAGAAATCTCCGGCGGCGGGGAGGCGCCACCATGAATCACCGAACCGTGTGATGAGCTCGGTCTGGATTTGTGCGGCGATGATGTGACCGCGCAAGCTATCGGCGGAATCGATGAACGGATCGCGGTCGTTCTCGTAGTGCTCGGCGTCTCCTGGAGCAAATGACACTCCGAGGGCTCGACTCATGTGTGCGGCGTAGAGCTTTTTGGCCTGTGCAGCATTGCGGCCGTACCGGTCCACTTCATCAAGCACGCGGGCGGCGTGCAGCCGCGCCGTCAACAATCGCGCGAGCGCTGCCTGGTGCAGGTGGATGGTGAGTTGTGGCTCTTCCATACCGAGTTGCTCTTGCAACCAGGTTGGCTCGGTGAGGAGGCCTTCGAGAAGGACCGCGAACGCTTCAGCCACAGATCGATCACCGAGATGGCACAGCTCAAAGGCTGGGGCGCGGCAGCCGCATTGATGCAGCGAATGCCCAGCGGCGTGCAAAATATCTTGCGTTTGGGAGCGGGGGAGGTCCCATGGGTGGATCGGCTCTGGCAAATGGACGAACCGATCGAGACACGTTAACGGAATGTCCAGAAGCATCACGGTGGCATGCACGGCTGCGAGTAATCTGTCGGCTTCAATGTTTGCTGTGCCGCGAAGCAGCCAAGGGATGTCGGGCCGTCCGACCTCCTCCAGGGGGAGGGTGCCGTCGACGCGGACGAGATCTCGGAGCGACTCCAGATACAGGGCATCTGAGGTTTTGAGCAGAGCACTGGCGACGTTTGCGGCCTCTCTCACATCGTAGTTGCGGACAACACCTGCGAGCGCCAGGCCATCTGGCAGAGCCAACTCCCGAGCTCTGTCGGCGATGTGGCGGTCGCGGATTTTTAGCAGCGGTTCGAGGTCCGCAAGGGACGGCGAAACCGCTTCGGCGAAGCGTCGGCGCTGCTTGGGATCGGATTGCGTGGCCAAGAATTTTGTGGCGTTGGCGAGGGATAGGGTGAGGTTGTCGAGGCCGACGGGTGAGGTCCGCAGGGCTTGGATATCACGCTCGAGGTCGCGGGTGCCTTGCTCAACAAATTGCCGATTCACGAAGGCGTGTAGAAATGTCAAGACCTTGTGGCTGGTCGGGTCCTTCTCAGTGGCGATGCTCGCGCGCAGGGCTGCCACCTGGTCGAGGTTGAACTCGACGGGTCTGCCGTTGCTGATGTTCGAGCTCGACAGGGTGCGGACGCGGTTGATGGTGTGTTGCCTCTCAAGTGAGGCTGGGACTCGGTCGGTCGTGCACGCGTGGGTTGTGAGCACGAGCAGACTGGCACGCCAGAGAAGGCGGTGCGACCCTTTGTGGTGGTGCGCCGCTTTGGATTGGTTGCTGCGCATGATTTTGCGACACCCAAGCAGTGGAGCTCAGTGACGGACGTTCGCTGTAACCCGGGCGGTAGCGATCTTAGCAGCCTCGTTGACGATGGGTGCAAGACCCAACTTGGGACGCAGCTCGTCGGCGATCGCGGCGTACGCCAAAGCTCCGGTCGAAGTCCGTGCAAACTCGAAGATCGGTTTGCCGGCGAGATGCGCTTTGTTGAGTGCTGAGCACTGCGGCACTGAGGTCTGTAACATGTGGTTGCCGTAGAGATCACCCATGCTCTGTTGGATGGTGTTATTGACCATGGTGGCTCGTCGGTCGATACGCGTGGCGAGAATACCGAGAAGATCGACATGGCGTGACAGACGGGTGCGCAACGTGTCGAGGGCACTGAGAATGTCGCCAACGCCTTCGAGGGCGAGCACTGACATGTCGGTGGGCACCAAGAGTTGGTCGGCGGCGCACAAGGCGTTCAAGGTCAAGGTCCCGAGGTTTGGCGGACAATCGATTATGATCAGATCGTAATGGGTGCGGGTTGCCACCAATGCGCCGTCGAGGATCAACTCCTTGCCGATCTTGGCGGACAGCACCGTCTCGGTCTCTGCCAGTTGTTTTTCGGAACCAGCGAGATCGAGGTTGTCCCAACGGGAGGAGCGAACCACCTCCCGAACCTCGCGCAGCTTGCCGGTGAGGACGTCTGTGAGGCTGCCATGCCCCGAATGGATTTCGCTTCGTAGCGACGCGGCGACATGGGCCTGGGGATCGAGGTCGATGAGGAGGACCCGGAAACCCTTGAGGGCGTAGGCCACCGACAGATTGACGGCGGTCGTGGTCTTGCCGACTCCGCCTTTGCTTGAGGCGATTGCCACCGTGATCGCCTGTCGCGTTCCGCGCTCGAGGGGGGCTGATACCAAATTTTTCAGTCGGCTGGTGATTCGGTCACGCAGGTCAAGGGCCATCATTCCCTCCTCTGATGAAAACGCAAACTGGCGTCTTTTGGCATTTCTCTCTGTGCGTCAGCTCATGACGCACCGCGCCGGGATTGTGTAACACCTACTTGCCAGTAACGTAAAGGAATTATTGGGTAAACGAACTCAACCAGGAACTCAACCAGGGGTTGCCCAACGGGGGTAGTTCGTTGTAAGTTATAGGTTGTCGGTAATAGAATCGCGTGCGGCCTAGCCGTTTCGCGTAGGTGAATTGGCAATAATTCAAGAGGTTCTCCAATGACCACCGTTTCCCGGTACAACTTCGTTGAGGATCAGGGCGCTGCCAACCAAACAGGGAGTCGCAGTGTCCAGGTCGACGACCGTCGCGTCACCATCAGCGCCGAGCAATGCGAGGTCTTCACCAGGCTCAAAGCAGGTAAGCAGGGGGACCAGAGGGCTCATGTCTATATTGGATTGTGTGCTACGCCTCTGCCCGGCGGCAAAGAGACATTGGGACTCGTCCCCGGCAACAGCGAGGCGAGTTGGGCGCGGCTCAACAAACTGCTCGATGCCGCGGCGCAAGTGTGGGGCGGCGAGAACCTCGGACCCAGTATTGCTGGTGAGGACTCATCCGCCAAACTGAGATCCTTCGCGGCCCTGGTCGACCAGGTTGCGCAAAGCGATGGGCTCACCGATGCAAGCATTACGGCCATTCGCGCCAAAGTTCTCAAGGACCCGCGGGACCTAGGTGGCAAGGACATCTTTGAACGCGGTGCCGTAACATTTCCGTCTCTCGCCAAGGTTGCCAATCAGTCCATAGATCTGCCCGTGGTTGTGCTGCCGCCAGCCGACTCACATGAGAGCATCTTCAACACGTCATACCCGCGCCTCATGGCGGAAATCGACCCCGAGTGGGATCCGAAGATAGAAGCGGAGAAGGTACTTAAGGAGCGCAATAATAAGAAAATTCTCGACGCGTGGTACCGCCTGCATCCAACGAACCGCCAAGAGTTTGCCACCGCCTATGCAGATCTCAAGGGTTGGGGTCTGTCCGGTGCCGATGCCGTCGCGAAGACGCAGGAAGATCTCAATCGCCGCCTCGATGGTCGCAGCAAGCTTCTGCTCAATGTGTACATCAAAAACCCCAGCGGTCAGGCAGAGGCCGCCGACTCCATTGCCCTCGATCTCAAGGGTTGGAGAGAAAATGGCGAGGCCATTTGCCAAACTCTTATGCTCTGCAAGTCCGCCGCGCAGCTCGCGGCCTTGGAAAAGGTGTTGCAAGATCGTTATGGGATGAGCTTTGCCGACGTTTCTAAGGAGCTGGGCAAGCTCTTTGGTGCGAGCAGTCTGGAGCAGCGCCGTTTCGATTTTTTGATCGCGGCGATCAAAGCCAACGGCCAGGTGACCGACGCCCATTTGCGCGCCTTCGAGCTGCGCGAGGCGGCCCGAAATCCCAACATTTTTGAACGCAAAGAAATGTTCTCACGCGGCGGTACCGATGAGAACCGAATCTTCCGCATGCATGAGCAGATGAGCGCCCAAGAATTCTTGGAGACCGCTGCGGCATACAAAGAACTCAACGACACGTTGTGGAAAGAAACCGCCACGGGCAACGGCGGCGAGACCGGCATCGCCACCGAAACCGCGTTGTACCACATGCTTCATGATGAGCTGGACAAGGATGTTCAGTATCTGCAGCGCCTTGCCCTCGTATGCCAAAAAGGTCCTGGGTGGGGCGCACAATACATTGCGATCACCATACGCATGGCTGGCCAGAAGAAAATCGACAACGCCGATCTGATGGCAGCCATCAAATTGATCAGTGCCAATCCCAAGCACACTCTCGGTGACGGGATGCCCACGGGCACCGACGTCCAAAATGCGTATCTGAAATTGTTTGGTGCCAACAATATCATGGAAGACATCCGTGTTGCGACACGTGGCGTCGAGGAAGAGCTCGCGGTTCTGGCCATCAAGGGTCACGGTATGGCCTCCCCGGAAGCCGCAGCGTTGCGAATTGTGGCCGATCCAGACGACGCCTATCAGGCTCTCGATGCCGAAGCGTCCTATGCCGCGCGTGGTTTGCCGGTTCCTACCGAAGCCCAGCGCCAAGAGTACGTGGCACAGGTCAAGGCAGCTTTCGCCGAGAGGACTGGCAGGGCAGCCGAGAGTACGGGCAAGGAACTCGAAGAATTTCTTGGTGCCAAGCTTGGCACCACACTCGAGCAGAATGGTCGAATTCAGCGGGGGCCTCGCGGTGGCGGCAACGTTGCGGGTAAGGAAAATGCTTCTGGTCGAAAGACCCGCGCGGGCAGGGTGTGGCGTGGAGACAGAGGTCAACGGCGGCAGTGGAGCGAAGGTGTTGGCAGTGTGCCATCACGCGCCGTGCGTCTGCTCGAGCGCGGCGCGCTCACCCCTGGCGAGAAGCTGTTTTATGCGATGAATGAGCGTGGCACCTTGGGGGTCTTCAACAAGGAAATCATTCAAACCATCAACGAGACTCTCGGTGGCCTTTCACCACTGCAAAAGCTCGGTGCCATGAGCGAATACGCTAAGCTCAAAGGCGGTGAATTCAATCTGCAGTCAGGTCAGAACCCGCTTATCGAGGACCTACAGTCTCTGCACGGCCGTGACCTGCGCCACGCCGATCTGGTTGCCCAAATCTTGCCGCAAGAGCTCGACAAGCTGATGCTCGAGATGACGGTGTATCTGACCGAGCCGGCCAATCCCGAGGTCAAGGCGTGGATTCGCAAGAACATCGGTGATCCCGAAGAGTGGCGGAAACGCAACTTCACCGGCGGTGTCGACGACCTCATGAACATGCTCAAGACCTTTGGCTCCGTCGAAGCTTTCGCCAAGGCCGCAGTGGTTGACGAAGAGGTGCTCTTGGATGAGGTCGGCACGCAGGTGGGCGACGCCACGGGCAGTCATTTGAGCCAAGTGATCCTTGGTATCTCCACCCACGCCGTTGGCGTCGAGGATGCGGCTCGCGCCCTGGGTGTGGCTGTGGACGAAGCGGCTAGGTACGAACAAGAGTTCGGTCAGATGACCGAGCAGCAGGTGGCACAGATCCAGAGGACGTACGCGAACCTCGTCCGTCGCTTGTCTCAATGCGAAGAGCTCAAGGGCAAACGCATCGAGCTGGTCTCCAAAATCGCCTTGACGGTGGGCCTCGCTGGCATCACCGCCGTATCACAGATGCCGACGGCACCACGCATCTTCCTAAAGATAGTGAAGTCGCCGATTAGCATGGGTGTCGTTGGTGCTGCCCTCAAGGGCGGCACCTACTTGGCCTTTGATAACCAAGACAAGATCGAAGTGCTGCTGCAAGCCTTGCGCGGCTTTGCCAGCGGTGCGCTGATCAGCGTTGCTGGCGATATGTCGATGCCGGACCCCGTGAAGAACTGGTTCTTGAATACGAACCCGGGTCTCGCTGCAGGTATCCAGGGCAGCATGATGGGCGCGACCGTCGGCGGTGGCATGGGGGCCACCGAGTGGGTGCTCGAGGGCGCACCGAGCCTCGATGTGCTGGCTCGCAACGTCTTCCAGGGCGTCAGGGCAGGTGCCATCACGGGCTTTGTCGCTAGCAGCGTCCTGCATTACGCCAAACAGGCGTTCACCCGTGACAATGTCAATCCGAATGTGGTTGACGACGAGCCCGTGATCACTGACGACCCCGTCGATAAGACCAAACAACCGACGGGAGATCGCAACTCTCGCGGCAACACCACGCAAAAGACCATGGGGGATGCCAACTCCCGCGGCAATGTGGACCAGAAAACCACGGGCAACGGCCCAGGCAGCCGCACGCCCCAAGGGAGTCAACCGGGCAAACCCCCCAATATCGAGGGGCCCAACGTGGACAATCCCGGCGGTACCACCGGTCGGGGAAGCGTTGGAACGCCGACTGATACGAACGGTACCGCGGCAACGGAATCCACCACGGGCACCAACACCAATCCGACAGGTGGTGGCCGGGGAAGCGTAGGTACATCTTCGGGCACGACTGGAACCACCAACGCCAGCGGTACAACGTCGACCGCCATGGCGACGTCCACGTCGCTCCCCTCCGATCCGGCGGGGATAGGTGACGGCATTTCGATCACACTCGACCCCTCCCTTACGGGCGCGAGCACAACGCCCACCACCTCCGTTGTGGCAGAGCTCAATGATTCAACCGCGATCTACAAATCGTTGGAGCGCGGCTGGGAGATTCAGGCCGGTGGCATTGCACCGCTGATGACGGTCAAACAGGGCAACATTGCCTATCGCGCCGCATACCTGTCTGAGACTCACGGCAAGGACAACACCATGCCGTCGAGTGAGCAAGTCCAGTTGCTCATGGAGCACGCCAAACAATCGGGCTTGGAAAACATTCCCAATGAGGTGCCCAAGACACCGCGACAGCTCAACGCCTTCCTGCAATCATTGAAGGACCAAGCGGTGAAGAAGATCGTCAGTAGCGAAGGGGTCGTGCAGGGGCCGCCGGATGCCGATGACAAGGTCGACATCGCTGCGCTCACCGAGCAGCTCGAAGCTCTGCAAAGTGACTTCGAGTTGCTGCTCAAAGAGGGGGCCACTTCGCAAGTGCTTCTCGACAATGTCGGCCAGCGCCTCGATGTGCGTATCAAGATGAATGCTCTCGATCCGTCGATCAAACCGACTGGCGAAGAATGGGAGATGATTGTCGATGATCTCGAGCTGGCTTCGGGACGAGAAATCGAAGGCGGCTATCCCACAGACGACCACGATGCGGCGACTCATACGCAAGCCTTGCAGTTTGTGCGTACCAAGATCACCGGTGCCATCGAGAAAGCAAGCAAGCAGGAGCTTGCTAAGAATGTCGATGAGATAGCCGATGACACCGTCCCCATCGACGACGCCGAAGTCAAAGCGCTTCTCGAGAACAGCCCAATCCTCGGTGACGCAGATGTCGAATACGTTCAGCAGCATCTCAAGTCGGGCCTGTCTTTGTTGTACGGCGTCCCGGAAACCGAACTTGGGGAAGACCTTGGCGATCTGGTTGCAAAGCTGCCGCAGGACCGGAGCGTCCGTTGGCAAGTCAATGATCTCAAACAGAACGTGCTGAGCACCGTGGGCCTTGAGCCCAAGGAGAATAACGCAGAAGTCGATGATCGGGTCCTGGCTGCCTACGACAACTTGGCGCAGATCTTTGGACCGGTGGTCGAGGACCTTGCGAAGAAGAACGAGACCACTGTTAATGAAGAGCTTGTCGAGTACTATGACGCCTGCGGTCGCGCCATGTTGCATATGGCCAAAGCCCTGGGCAAGGATCTTCCCACCGGGGTCACTGCGTCACAAATTCGCGGTCTGGTGGGCGAAGGCAAGTTGCTCACAAAAATGATCCAAGAGTATCAGAAGCTGTTGGGCGTGGCCCAAACCGGTGTGTTTGATCTCGATACCTCCAGCGCGCACTACAACCGTCTTGCTGAGCTCAAAACGAAGGAGAACAGTGCGGTTGCAGACGAGACGGGACAGGCCGAGGTTGCTGCGGTGGACGTCCAGGTGATCACCAAGGCGCTGAACGCGCTTGTAGGTCCCGACAAGAGCATCGATCAAGTGTCGGTTCCTGAGATCATTGGCCATCTTGCCCGTCTGTATGAAGCCGGCAAGGTTGATAAGATAGCTGCTGGCACCTACAAGTCGCAGGTGAACCAAGTTGTCGGTCGCCTGATTGGCGCCGATGTGAAAAGGGCGGCGCTGTTCGCCAAACACGCACCTGAGGGCATGCAACCGATTTTGAACGACATCCTTTATGCGGGGGTCTACAAACGGTTGGACAAGGATCGCCAAAAAGAACTCTGCCGCAGTCTGGTCGAAGGGGGAATGACCACTCAGAGCATGGCTGACAAGCTGCCCGTCTACATGTTGGATGCTCTCGACAATCACTTCCCGGTGTCCAGCGACGTTGGCGATAAGATTCGCAACGCCACGTTGATGAAGAAGGACATCCATAAGGCTCTCAAGGAAGACTCCCATTCTATTGTCAGGACGCTGACGTCGGCGGAGGGACGCAAGAGTCCGACAGGCCAAAGGCTGCTCGCCGATATCGCCAAGCTCGACCTCAATGACGCGGCGCTGAAGAGTTTGGGACGGGCTGTTGGGAGTCACTACAACACCAGCGGCAAGGCCGTTGTCGAAGCGGTTAAGGCCATCGCTGCCAGTGAAGGCAAACCGGCCAAAATCGCTTCGGCCATCGTTGTCGAGGCGCTCACGAGTATTTCCTGGCCATGGGGCGACAATTTTGTCCGCGACTTTCTCGGCTACGAAGACAAGATGAACAAGAGTCTGATGGCCCAGATGACCAAGCCCGCTCTCGACGCGATGATCAAGAATCTCGACCCAGGTTGGGTGCTTGACTGGACAACGCCCGGTGAGAAAGCCCTCATCACCGAGCTTGAGAAGCTCGGCGGTGGCAAGCCCTCACCCAAGAAGGCCCAGAAGAAATAGGGCCGCGCACGACTCAGGCCTGTCGATATTCGACGGCCTGTCGTGCTTGCAGACGAAGTCTCGCTTCGCTCACAGCCACCTCGGCCGCCGCCTCGAGCCTCTTCAGTGCCTTGGTGATGGCCCGAGGGGTGCTTGCCACTGGGCCACCTCCCATCGCCGTGGGCTCGGCAGTGTCGTCTGGCGGTCGTGGGAATGCAGCCATGTATCCTGCAGCATGACGGTTGAGGGCTGCACGGTTCTCTCCGAGCCGGCCTTGTGCATAGGCGAGCAACCGTTCCATTGCGGCTTCATCGAGGCCGCCGAGGCCGCCAAGGTACATGAGCGATTCCACCAGTTCACCAAGGATTTCTGGGCTCTCTTCGATTGCCATGGTGCGGGTTGTGACGACGTCGAGTGCCACCGCCGCACAGAGTAGGGCGTTGGCATTGAGGGGTTTGCGGTCGTCCTCGGGAATGGTTGGAAGCGGCTCGAAGGGCAACTCGTGACGCCCAAAAGGACGATCAAGGCGTGGGGAAGCCGCGGCTTCGCTTTGCACCTCAAGGCGTTGGTCGGATTGGCCGACATTGACTTGCCGTGTAACAGGTATGGCGGGGACCACAGTTCCGGATTCGGGGCGGGCCCACAACATGACGACTTGTCCAATACCGGCGCTCATCGTTCTCTTCCGTCGATGAGCTCGGTGTCCTCGTGGTCGAGAACGGCGCTGCGGCGCATGACGATGGCGGTTCGAGTCGTTTCCCCTGCGATTGTTCCCGAGGTATCGGGCGACGGGGCAGGGTGCCTGCCGCGACCTGGCAATATGGCGGTTTCGGTGGACTCAGCTCGGCATTCTGGATTGGGGAGCAGGGCGGTCACGGTCGCGTGAGACGATGCTGTGCTCTCCGGCTCGAGTGGGGTGAATACGCGCATTGTCTGGGTGATCTCGTCGATCGCAGTGGGAAGGTCACGCTCATTGACAAAACGACTGGGCTCGAGGGGAAGATGTTGGCCATCGACGGTCAGCGGCATGACCTGTGTGATTTCTTCTTGGGCACTCGAGGGCGTCGAAACGGTTGGCGCTTGCCAGCGTGCCAGCTTCTTCAATTGTGCGAGCAACTGCTGGGCGCGAACCGCCGCGGCGCTGCCTCCCTTTGCCACCTTCAGCAAATCGGCTTCTGCGCGTCGGCGTTTGCCCGAGTAAATCAACAGCTCTGCGCGGTAACACAGTGTCAGCTCGTGGTTGGGGTCGAGCGCCAGGGCCGTGTCGTAGGCGGCGCGGGCTCTGTCGATCTCGAGCCCGCGGTGCAAGGCGATACCGTAGGCCCGCCAATAGCGTGCGCTAAAAGGGTAGAGAGTCACGACTCCACCCAACAGGGCTGTCGCCTCGTTGTCGCGTCTGGCATCAAGGCACTGAGCCGCAAGCTCGAACACAGCATCGAGCTCGGAGGCCGTGATGTGTGCTATCTCAGCAGGTGCTAGACGGCCGCGCGCCAGAGCGTCGGTAAGTTCGGTGTGCAATGTGTCCACGCTGTGCGCGTCCATGTTTGCAACCTATCACGGGTCGTGTCACATATCCTATGCTTGCCTTGGTGGGGCTGATTGAGTAATCGTCACACCTTCCTTTAACAACCTGCAGAGGGATGATCCATGGTTCGCCGGCTTGTTATTGTGATACCTCTCCTTTTGTACCCCACGTGGGCGCAGGCCCAAACCGGTGAACAGCCCAATTCCGTGGCTGGTCCGCATAGCGTCGACACCGCAGACAGTGGTGACTCAAAGGTTGCGGGCAGCGCGAAGCCTCCCGTTGTCGAGCCTGGTGATGATGACGCCGCATCCCGCGATCCGATGGTTGTGGACGCCAATGCCAATGCCACGCCCGGCTTTGGCGCCGCGGGAATTGTCGGCGGATCAGATGCTGCCGTGATTCAAGGGCCCGCACCCTCACCGTTTCCGGAAGGAATGTTGCCCACGGGTGAGCCTGTGCCGATTTCTGGTGGCGCGGTCCTTCCCGCCGAACTAGCCACGGACAAGATCGATGTCGACATCTCTGGATTTGTGCAAGCCGAAATGGTCATAGGGTACCTCGACAACGGACAATATGATCTCACGTTCTTGCCGCGTGAGCTCGAACTCGATTTTGAAGCCCGGCACGGCGATTGGGGGTTGCTCCGAATCGACCTGAATCTTCAATCGTCACCGCATTCCCAAACCATAGCCTATTCGTCAGACGTGACCTATGTCGATCTTCTCGATGCGCTCGTGGAGCAGGCGTACGTCGAGTGGTCGAGGTCAGGGTTCACTCTACGTGGTGGCAAAATGAACGTTCCGTTTGGCTCCGAGCCCCTTGATGTCATTGATCGCGTTGGCCTGAGCCGCTCCACCTTGTCGCGGAACGCGACGCCCGATTGGCTTGCGGGGTTTTATGTCGGCTACAACATTCATGAGTATGCCGATGCCTATTTGATTGCAGTCAACGGTTGGGACCTGACTGTCGACAACAATCCGTCAATTACTTTTGGTGGCGGCATACCACACCGGTTCGGCAAGCACGACGGCATGTGGTTGTACGAGGGAAATCTCAGTACCTTGGTAGGTGTGGAGCAAAAAGGCATCAACAATCTGCGGATGCTCATTGACTACTCGGCCTCGCTACATCTTATCGAAGAGCTGCGCGCGGCCCTTGAACTGATCTACGGTGAGGAACAGGGCCTTGGTTTCAACAAACAGAAAGCAATAGATGGCGAGACCACTGCCCAGTGGTGGGGCGGAATGTTCACCGTCGCATTTGAGGGCTCCGACAGTCGGAACTGTTGGCTCGCTGACTTCGCAGCGGAGCTCCGCGTCGAGTATCTGCATGACCACGACCTCATCTTGGACTTGCCGCACCTTCCAAGAATGACGACATTGCTGGGAGTTGCTACGGTGGCTCGCTATCGTCTTGCGGAGGGAGTGGATGTGGCCATTGAGCACAAGGTTGATTTTGAGCGGGGAGACGTCAAAGGTGTGAGCGTGCAGCGCAACTTCAGCAGTCCATTTGAGTGGTTCGTCACGCAAGAAATCGTTCTTGGCTTGGTAGGCTATTTCTAGAGCCCGCCGAGCGGCGTTCCAAAACAAAACAGAAGGGTGGCCGGCCTGACCAGGCCGGAGCCCATGTCGGTGAGACGCATGGCGACATGTGGAGGAGCATCATGAATCCCAAAGAGGTACTCGAGTACGGTGCCAAGCATAACTCGGTGATGGTGGACTTGAAGTTCATGGATTTTCCAGGCCTGTGGCAACACCTCAGTGTTCCATTCGACGAGCTGAACGAAGCGGCCTTCGAGGACGGATACGGTTTTGACAGCTCATCGATCCGTGGTTGGCAGCCGATCAATGCCTCGGACATGCTCGTGGTCCCAGATGCGAGCACTGCCGTGATGGACCCGTTCACGCAGCATCCAACACTCTCGTTGATCTGCGATATCGTCGAGCCCGACACCCGGGCCCCGTACTCGCGCGACCCGCGATACGTGGCGCGCAAAGCCGAAGAGTATCTGCGTTCCACCGGAATCGGTGACACCGCATTCTTCGGGCCGGAGGCGGAGTTTTTCATTTTTGACGACATTCGCTTCGATCAGGGCCCCAACCACGGGTCATATCGGATTGACTCGAACGAGGGGCGTTGGAACAGCGGCCGTGATGAGCAACCCAACCTTGGTTACAAGCCGCGGTACAAGGAAGCTTATTTCCCGGTGCCTCCCACCGATTCGCTCCAGGACATCCGCACGGAGATGTGTCTGGAGTTGAAGAAGCTGGGCATTCAAGTTGAGGCGCAACACCACGAGGTCGCGAGCGGTGGACAATGCGAAATCGACATTCGTTTTGCCCCTTTGTTGCAGATGACCGACCAACTCCAGTGGTTCAAGTACGTGGTCAAAAATGTCGCCCGGCGTCACAACAAGACTGTAACGTTCATGCCCAAACCGATCTTGGGTGACAACGGCAGCGGCATGCACACCCACATTTCAATCTGGAAAGATGGTAAGCCCCTGTTCGCGGGGAACGGCTACGCCGGTCTCAGTGACATGGCTCTGTGGTTCATTGGCGGTGTCCTTGAGCACTCATCGGCATTGTGTGCTTTGACCAACCCAACCACAAACAGCTACCGGCGTCTGGTTCCTGGGTTCGAGGCACCAGTGAATCTTGCCTATTCGGGTCGCAATCGCTCTGCCGCGGTGCGCATTCCCACGGTATCGAGCTCTCCCAGGGCGAAGCGTGTCGAAGTCCGATTCCCCGATCCGAGCTGTAACGGCTATCTCGGGTTCGCCGCCCTGTTGTTGGCAGGCCTCGACGGAATTGAACGGAAATTGTCTCCAGGGGAACCCCTGGACAAGGACATCTACGGGCTGTCCCCCAAAGAACTCGAGGGAGTGAGATCTACTCCGGCCACATTGGAAGAAGCGCTTGACGCGTTGGAAGTTGACCACGGCTTCTTGCTCAAAGGCGACGTTTTTACCCAAGACGTGCTGGACATGTGGCTGGCATACAAACGAGAGAAGGAAGTGAATCCCATGCGCATGCATCCCACCCCCATGGAATTCGCACTCTACTACGACATCTGAGCCCTCTCTCAATTGTTGCCATCGTTTCGCTCTTGCCGATGTCGGGGAGGTTTGGTGCGTTCCCGGTCGGAAAGGCTTGATGATACCCAACAGATGGGTCACTGTGTGGGCCTGAAATGGTGCGCGCAGAGGACATCAAACAGTCGTGACGGGCCGAGAACAGATGGACGCGTCTGGAAATCAAGTGAGTCAATCCAATCTGGGGGAGGCTTCTCAATTTCAACCAAGCTGTGAAAAACCGCGCCGACAAGTCTCCACGACGCGGGTTATTCGAATAACGCTTTTCGTGGCCTTGATCGCGGGCCTGGTCATTGCGGGCAAGCTCACGGGAGTCACCGACAACCTGTCACCGGAATGGGTGCGGGACACCGTTCGGAGTGCCGGGGTTTGGGGTTACATTCTTTATGTCGTTGTCTTTGTTTTGGCAGAACTGGCGCAGGTTCCCGGCTGGATGTTCATTGCTGCCGGAACCTTGGCCTACGGCCGTTTGGTGGGCTTTATCTTCGCCTACATTGCCTCCATTGCATCTGTAGCCACGGGTTTTGCTCTGGTCCGTTGGGTCGGAGGACAACCCTTGGTCGAGATCAAACAACGGCACGCCAAGATACTCCTGAGCAAACTGGATGAGCGACCGATCTTGGTGGTGTTTCTCATCCGTTTGGTGTTCTGGATTGCTCCCCCCCTCAACTATGCCCTGGCCCTCACCAAGATTCGTTTTCGTGACTACATGATCGGCTCGGTGGCTGGCCTGATCTTGCCAGTGTTTGGCCTGAGTTTCTTGTTCGAATGGGTGATCGGTTATTTTGAAGGCGGCTGAGCGGATACCTCGGAAGTCGAGGCAGAAACGGCGGGCGCAGTGACCGAATGTCTTGTGCGGGGCTCACGGTGAGCATCGATCAGGAATTCTGGCAGCAGCTTTGGACGGCAGTCGAGGACGCTGGCGCAGATCAGGACGCCATCCACGGTCGTGTGGAGACCCTTGCCTGTGGTATTTCTGCGCCATCACCGGACCTTTGGCCCGACGCTCTGGCGATTCTTGCAAAGATTTGCGTTGGGGCACCGTTTCTGTGTCGGCTTCTCACCCGTGACGCTGATTCTCTCGGTTGGCTGTTGGCAAACCAGGGTCTGCGCAGAGAGCCGACCAGATGTTTGAGCGATCATCTTGACAAACTCCTGTCAGCGAAAACTTCTGAGGTTGCTGCTGATGATGTCTGCGAGGCGACATGGATGCGCACGTTGCGCCGCTTCAGAGCCCGCGAGTTGGCTCGCATCGCTGCTCGCGATCTGCAGGATGGGGCCACGGTGGCCCAGACGACCGCGGACCTGTCCTTTCTCGCCGATTGTTGTTTGGAGGCGGCCTGTGTTTGGGCGAACCAATCTCTTGTGGAACGCTATGGGGAGATGGGTGCAGGCTTTTCGATTGTTGGGCTGGGCAAGCTCGGCGCAGGGGAACTCAACTTCTCCTCGGATATCGACATCCTCTTTGTCTATGGCGATCAGGGAGAGACCACAGGCGGCTCCCAAGGCAGCATCACCCACTTGGAGTGGGCGGTCAAAGCGGGGCAGATCATCAATCGCCTGGTTGATCGACAAACCGAGGACGGGCGTCTGTTTCGTGTGGACCTGCGCCTACGGCCCGATGGTGCGGCAGGCCCGCTCGCCTTCACGCCCCAATGGGCCGAAGAGTACTACGCGAAGAAGGGCCAGCCATGGGAGAGGGTTGCTCTGTTGCGAGCCCGACATTGCGCTGGCGACCGGGAGGTGAGTCAGCGTTTCCTTGATGCGATCGACAGTTTTGTCTATCGCCGGGAGGTCGACACAGAGCTCGTTGCAGCGTTGCGGGACGTCAAACAACAGATCGCCGATGCACTCGACGCCAAGCAGAGGCCGGGTTTCGACGTCAAGCTCGGCAGGGGAGGTATTCGTGAACTCGAGTTCTTCGTTCAGACCCTCCAATTGTTGAACGCCGGTCGCGAGGCCAGTTTGCGTGAAACACGAACCCTCGCGCTCATCGACCG
>Ga0156400_1069_pt2 | contig 33483 bp, 19 predicted proteins | sample RifOxyA3_FD_108044 | JGI IMG/M metagenome (GOLD analysis project Ga0156400, IMG submission 108044) | Deltaproteobacteria bacterium RIFOXYA12_FULL_58_15
CCCCCGGGTCGACGTCGAGCAGGGTGACGCCAGGTACGTTCTTGATAGCCGAGGATATTTCCTCGATGATTTTGAGATCGCGACCCTCACTGAAGTTGGGCACACACTCGACCAGCTTTTCCATGGGTTCACCGTGTCATTTGATGAGTATGTTGGCGTCGGGTTTGCGGCTGCGGGACAGCTCTTCAACGCGCGCCGCCACAGGTTTGAGCTCGAGTTGGATGCCGTGCTCGGCGAGCTCTCCGGCGATCTTGTATTCCAATTGGGTCAATCTGCGGTAGGTCCCTGCGTATGCCTCCGTGATGATCGGATGGAAGTTGTCTACCGAAAGGGGGCTTTGGGTCATCAGGGCACGCATGCGGTTGCTCGGAACAAACGTATAACAGCTGACTTGCGGATTCTGTCGCAGGATTTCCTCGCTCATCTGGGCAAAACGGGTGTAGGCGAGGGTCTTGATGTCCTGTTGTTGAATCCAGAGATTGCTGTGCTTGATGTTGAAACCAGCTTCATCGGAGATCAGCGGCACAAAGGGATCGATGACAAAGATCAGATCTGCACCTTTGGCAATGGAAGCCGTGATATTGCTGGTGCGGGTGATGGCACCGTCTGCATAGTAACGGCCGTGGATCGGCACCGCTTGGAAAAACGGGTGGATGGCGGTGCTCGCTTGTACCGCGAGGCTGATGGGAACATCGTCATAGCCATCGTCACCTAGGAGCACATGCTCTCGCCGATCTTGATCGGTGACCCCGACAAAGAGCTTGCGTGGCAATTTGCGGAAGTCGTTGGTGTGCTTGACTGTGTCGAACTGTTCGCGCAGCGCTCTCTCGAGTTCGTTGTGGGAGAAGAGCGGGCCGAGGGACAACGCGTAGTTGTCGAGCAAAGACGCAACGCTCAGATCTTCTTGGCGACTCACGAGGTCGCCAAGATGCTTTACCGTATTTCTGCGCAAGGCGTTCATGCGTTTTGGGATCTCGCGCAGGTTGAGATGGCGCATGCGCAGACGCAGGCTGTAGGGCCATTTCCTCTTGATGTCACCAATTGTGGCGATGAGCTTGTCGACGTGAAAGCCGTTGGCGGCGAAGCTGCCGACAAAGGCACCAGCGCCGATGCCGAAGTACATATCGAAGTCACGAACGTCGAGTCCGCTGAAGGCATCATTGAGACACTTGAGGACTCCGAGCTCGTAGTAAATGCCACTGATTCCGCCGCCGGCGAGGTTGAACGCCTTTTTGCCCTTGGGCCGGTCCACGAGGATCTCCGAACAGAACTGCCATAGCTGCTCTATCAGTCGGTCACTTGCCGCGACGTCTTGTTCTCCGTGCAAGCCGTCGTTGAGGGAGCGGTCTCTCAAGCAAGCGCCAATGTGGCGTTGCCCGAGGCGAAAGATGAGCTTGTCGACCCGTTCCCGGTCAGCATCACCAACGAGTACAGCAACTCTCCGAAATGGATAACGCCGTTCGCGATCAGTCTCGGTCCCGAGGAGATTGAAAAAGTCCTCCAATGCCTTCTCTTGCTTGGGAGCCGCTTCGAGATAGTCGGCGAGATGTCGACAATCGACGAGGATGGCACTGTAGTAGGTGCTGCGCATAAGCTTCTGCACATCTTCGATGGTTCGAGCCAGGTGCAAGCACAAAGTGAGATTGGTGCCGCGCCAGCAGCACGCTGTCTCTCGTTGATCCAGGTGCAGCCAGTCTTGTCGGTCTATGGTTGTGCACAGATCAGCGAACGTCTGCTGCAGCGGTGAAAAATATAACGCTATTTTTTCGGGCATGATGGCCCTCTTCCTCCCGGCACTCGTGTTTTGCAATTCACCATTAAACACTCCGCATGGGCGATCATGAGTAGAGGTGCCCGGGCTGGGCGGCTAGGTCAAGAGGCAAGTGTGGCCTGGACTGGCAACATGACTACCCAACGGCCCGATGGTGTTGTAGTGTGCATTGGTGTCGAAACAAGCCTGCCATGCCGATGATCTGAAAGAGCGAGCCGCTCGGGGCGATCCGGAGCTTCTCGAGGACCTGTTCACATGTTTTCGAGGTGACCTGCTCGCATTCTTGCGCCAGCGTTGCGGCAATCCGGGCGACGCCGACGATGCGGTCCAGGACGCATTCTTGTCGGCGGCGCGATATCTGGAGACCTACAGAGGCGAAACCACTTTGAAGAACTGGTTGTACCGATTGGCAGGGAGTGCTTGCACGCGGATGCGCCGGGGCCGCAAAAACGATCCAAAGCTTCACGAAGGGTTTGAGGACGGCCAGGCGACAACGGCAGAAGAGATGGGCCGCGCCGTGGAGGCAATGCTTGAGGCGCGGTTGATGCCTCTGCAGTCCGCCATGGAGTCATTGCCGGCAGTTGACCGAGCGGTCTTGATGTTGCGTGATGGCCACGAGCTCTCTACCAAGGAAGTGGCCGAGCGATTGGAATTGTCAGAGCCCGCAGTCAAGTCCCGACTCCACCGTGCGCGCAAGTCGTTGCAGGAACATCTCGCAGAGTAGAAGGCCGATTGAGGGAGGGGCGACGCATGGTCAGAACCCAAGATGAGCTGAAGCGAATGGCTGCGCACCGAGCTGTGGAAGAAGTGCAGAGCGGCATGGTGCTGGGCCTCGGCACCGGCAGCACAGCGACATACGCCATCCAACGGATTGGCGAGCTGTGGCGGCGTGGTTCCCTCGTCGACCTGGTGTGTGTCCCGACATCGAGGCAAACCGCAGCGCTGGCCGGTGGGCTCGGGCTGCCCCTTGGGTCAATTGAAAGCCATCCGCGCCTCGATCTCGCGATCGACGGTGCCGATGAGGTTGATCCCGAGCTCGATCTCATCAAAGGCCTTGGTGGCGCGCTGCTGTGGGAGAAGCGTGTCGAGAGCGCTGCCGACCGCCTGATCATCATTGTCGACGAAGGCAAACTGGTTGAACGCCTTGGCCAGAAGTCGCCACTTCCCGTGGAGGTGACGGTGGCGGCCTGGAAAACTCTGCTGCCTTGGCTCGAGGGCCTGGGTTGCGAGCCGCAATTGCGCGGCGGTGCGGAGGCACCGTACATCACCGACAATGGCAACGCGATTGTCGACTGTCGCTTTGCCGACGGCATTTCGGATGCAAACAGCGTGGCGGTGGAACTCGATGGGCACCCAGACGTCACAGCACACGGTTTGTTCCTTGGCATGGCGTCGTCAGTTGTTGTTGCTCGCGGCCTGGGTGTGCGCGTCCTCGAACGTAAGTCATGAGCTATTTGCGCAGGTTTTGGTTTGAGGGTCCTGTTGGCAAGCTAGAGGGTTTGTTGCGGATGGCCTGCCCAGCGCGGGCCGCTGCAGTTGTTGCGCACCCGCACCCGCAGTACGGCGGCACCATGGACAATCCCGTGGTCTTTCACACCGAGCGGACTCTGCATAACAATGGATTCACGACTCTGCGTTTCAATTTCCGCGGTGTCGGCCACAGTGACGGTGTCTTCGACGGTCGAGCTGAAGTCGAGGATTTCGCTGCTGCGATGCGTTGGTTGACAGGGGTGGCAGTCGGTTTGCCGTTGTTGGCGGTGGGCTACTCCTTCGGGAGTTGGTGCATGCTCCGTCACGCGGAGCGGGGGGACGCTCCGCGCGCACAGGGCCTCATTGCTATTGGTCTTCCCACCGGCCTCTACAAATTTGAAGGCATGGGTCAACTCGGAAGTCCGCTCGCCGTCGTGCAAGGAAGTGAGGATGAGCTCGGGCCTAAAGCAGAGGTGGAACAATTGCTGCGAAACATCTTGCCCGCAGCGCAGCTCTCCATTCTGCCTGGGGTAGGGCATTTGTTTGAGGGACGCGCGCGAGATGTGGGCACCGCGGTGCTTGCGGCGGCGTTGCAGATGCTCCCCCCTTTGCCCTGAGATTCTGGCATTGGCCGCGTTCACCGTGGTTTTGGTTTTGCTTGAGGCCCCGTCAGCGTGCTAAAGCGCCGTCATGTCCATTGCAACATCTCCGAGTTGGTCGCGGCCTTGGCGTCGTTGGTTTGTAACTCCCGCCCGTCCGGTTGAGCGGATCGAGGTGAAAGCCCGCGATGGATTGAACCTTGTTGTTCGTCGAATTCGCCACCCCGGGAGCGGACCGGCGGTGCTGTTGCTTCATGGTTTGGCGGCCAATCACCACAGCTTCAACTTCCCCGGCCGGTCGCTGGCAGAGTGGCTCGCCGCCCGGGGGTTTGACTGTTACCTGCCCAATCTGCGCGGACACGGCGACAGTGAGCGTCGTGCCTTCGATTGGGACCTGGATGACTATCTCGAAGCCGATCTACCTGCGATCGTCGATGCAGTCTTGAAGACGAGTGGTCAGGAGCAGCTACATTGGGTCGGGCACAGCATGGGTGGGATGCTGTTGTTTTGCTACGGCATCCTGAACTCCAAAGCGCCCATTGCAAGTGGCGTGACCATGGGGAGCACCCTTGACTACGACCAGGAAAGCAACGCTTTTGCCACCCTGGCTTCTCTGCGTCCCCTGCTCGATTATTTGCCCGTGGTCCCCTACGGTACGGTGACCCATTTGTTGGCCCCGCTTCTCGGTCGCATTGCTGATCCTCTGACCGCTTTCAACTTCGCTCACGGCAACATTGAGCCGGAGATGGCCCGTCGTGCCTACGCGTTGGGCTTTCATACCATCCCGATGTCATTGCTGCGAAACCTTGCCAGCGTCTTTGAGCCAGGTGGTCTTCGCAAACGAGATGGCACTGTTCACTTTGTCGAGCAGGCCGGCAAATACACGATTCCGACGCTTCTGCAAGCGGCGAGCCTCGATAGCCAGGCACCGGTGGCTTCGGTTGAGAAGACCGCGTCCATGTTGGGTGGAACTGTGGAGACGGCCGTATTCGGGCGGCTGCAGAACTGCGAAACAGACTACAAGCATTGGGATCTGCTCATCGGTCGCTCTGCGCCCGATGAAGTCTGGCCACGTATTGCCGCGTGGCTCGAAGCCCATCCACTGTAGCCGGGGTTTTCAGTGCTTCAGAGTGCTGGACGCGATGTATTGTGGAATCGCGTTGGCCAAACGGTCGAAGGTATTTTGTCTGCGGATGTCATCGCCCTCCAACAGAGTGACCCTGAAACCTTGTCGTTTGCAGTCGAAGGACGTCAACGGCACTGCGACGATACCGGTGGAACCGAGAAGATAGTAGATGAAACGGTGATCGGCGGGAGGATTGGGCTTGACCAGATCTTCGATGACCTGGCGGACCTCCTTGCTGGGAAGTGGCAGCGTCATGGTGTTGTCGAGCAAACCAGGGTCGAAGACTCCGGTCAAATAGAACGCACCTCGTGGTTCGTTGACCGTGACGCCTGTGATGCTGCTTAGCTTGCTGGCGATCTCTTTGGCCCTCGACGCGAAAATAGCGCAGCGCCTCTGCACGTGTTCTTTGTAGCGCGGGTCTGACATGATCAGGGGGATTGCCTTCTGAGGCAGCGTTGTGGAACAGACCTCGAGCATCTTGGCTTCGAAGAGACTGGTGGCGTAGCGTACAAACGCTGGGTCTTTCTTCTGGTTGTAGATCTCTAGCCAACCACATCGCGATCCAGGCCACGGCACCTCTTTTGAGATGCCCTGCATAGAGATGCCACACACATCGCCAATGATGTCGCCGAGACGGACACTTGGCGCACCGCCGTACACCAAGTTGATGTAGATCTCATCGAAGATGAGAAAGAGATCGAATTCTCGAGCAATCGCAACGATTCCCTCCAAGGTTTCTTTGGAATGGACAGTGCCGGTTGGGTTACCCGGGTTAATGACCAAGATTCCAGCAATGGCGGGGTTGTCTGCCACGCTCTTGCGAAGCGCGTCCAGATCGGGCTCCCAGCCACGGGCAGGATCGAGCTCGTAGGTAAGGGTCTTGGTGCCGGCATGGCCACCCTCGCCTGATGAGTGGGTTGTGTACACCGGGGTCGGGACAATCACCCGGGCCGTTGGTGCGAGCTGCCCATAGACCTTGGCCACAGCATCCCCGAGGCCGTTGTAAAAGATGATGTCCTCAGCGTTGATTTGCACGCCACCGCGGGAATTGGTGCGCTGGGCTAGAAACTCACGGGTCTTTAGAATCCCCTTGGTGGCCGAGTAGGCATAAGAGCTGTTGTCATGGGCTAGCTCAGCAACGATGTCTTTGATCCAGTCGGGGAGCTGCTCTCCCTTATGCACGGGATCGCCGATATTCTCCCACGCCATGTCGACGCCGAGGGATTGAATGCGATTAGCGTGCTCGACGATTTCTCGAATCACATATCTGAGCTCGCCCGCGCCCTCTCTAACGATCTTGCTACGCACTGGAACACCTCTACTGGGCCAAAGATTGAACCCACCTTTGGGAACGGGGAATTCTACCCTCCCGATTCGTTCAGGACCAGATTGGTGGGAACGATTTGGAACGATTGCCGCAAGAGCGCAGCTTTGGCGGTTGCAAAGAGTTCTCGTGTTTTGCAACCAGCCCTGAGCTGCAGTAGTTAATCAGTCATGGAGGTCTTCGGTCGCTATCGGCTCTTGGGTCGTTTTGCGGTCGGCGGAATGGCCGAGATTTTTCTTGCCCGCTCAGCCAGCCTTGACGGTTTTGACAAAGATCTGGTGATCAAACGCATACGCCCCGAGCTCGGTGACGACCCGACGTTCTCTTCGATGTTCATCAACGAAGCGAAGATCTCCATTTCACTCAATCATCAGAACATCATCCAAGTTTTTGACTTTGGACAGAGCAACGGTGCCTATTACCTGGCGATGGAGCACGTCGATGGTTGCGCAATCGACGAGTTGTTAGCGCTTCCCGGCATCGAAGGAGTAGGGCTGGCGCCGCCTATCGCCTTGTATGTCATTGAGGCGGTCTGCCGTGGGCTCGAGTACGCTCACCAGAAAAAGGATCGCTTCGGTAATCCCCTTAACATCATTCATCGGGACATCAGCCCGCAGAACATCATGCTGTCGTTTGATGGTGGGGTGAAGATTGCCGACTTTGGTATTGCAAAAACCAAGGGCAGCCTCTCCCACACCCAGCCTGGGGTGGTGATGGGCAAGCTCTCCTACATGTCGCCTGAACAGGCGACAAGGGCAGTCGTCGACCCGCGCGCCGACGTTTTCTCATGTGGCGTTGTGCTCTGGGAGATGTTGGTGGGGCACGGGGTTTATGGAGCGGATGAGGGGACCAATCTGTTTCAGCGCATTCGTACTGCCAATATCAGACCTCCATCCTCAGCGAGACGGGGGATCGACCCCTTGATCGATCAAACCGTGTTGCGTGCTGTGGCCGCGAATCCCGACGAGAGATACCAAACAGCTCGCGAGCTCGGAGCTGACATCCACAAGATCCTGACCAGCCTTTATCCCGATTTCTCCAGCTACGACATACAGGCGTACATGGAGGAGAAGCGGTCGTCTCTGGGTGTTGTCGGGTTTTCTGAGCTCGAGTTTGATGCGCCCCTCCAGGCCCAATTGCCCGAAGTCACACGCCCTACGGCTCCTGAGGGACGATTCGCGTCGTTGCTGGCTGAGGCCCGAATGGCAGACGAATCGACGCAGCCCGATGCTCCCACCTTGTTGGCGATGGAAATGGAGAATACCCCCACCGACGGTGCGCCGCTTACCCATGAATCGGGCGCCGGGGTTTCCATCGGGACCGGATTTGGTTGGACCAAGGACCTCCTTCAAACAATCGATGTTTTTCGTGAGTCACCGAGCCTGTGGCGTCTTGTTGACATGGGTGATCTTTGTGCCGAACAAGAACAGTTTGATGCAGCGGCGGCGTTCTTTCGTGCCGCGGCCGTTAAGTTCGCTCAGCAGGGATTGCTCGCCCAGTGCATGTTGTGCTGCAGGAAGATGAAGCAGCACAGCTCATGGGAGGATCTCATCAGTGAAATCTCTCGCATGCCAGAGCTCGTCAATCGTTGGAACTCTGAGATTCAAGAGTATCTGGTGAAAGGTGATGGTCCGGTCGAAGAAGTCATTGTTGAGCTGCTCGGCGACACAGAGATCGTGCATGGTCAAGCTGCAGTGGGCACTCCGCTGTTGTCGAATCTCGATGGCCACGCGTTTGCCCAGCTCGCACAGCTCGCGCCGCTTGTTCATTTTGATGCCGATACGCGAGTCGTGGAGCAAGGAGCCACAGATCGCGCCATGTATCTGATTGCCCGCGGACGAGTGCTCGTGCACGCCACAGGAGAAGGAGGGGAGCGCACTTATTTGTCATCGTTGAGTGCCGGCGACTTTGTTGGCGAGAATAGCTTTTTTACCAACGCTCCGCGCAGCGCCACTGTTGAAGCCCTGTATCCTGTTGATGCGTTCGTTATTGATCGAACAATTTTTGACCAGGTCATGGCTGGCAACAGTGCAACCACCGGGATCTTGCTCAAGTTCTACAAGGAGCGGATCGTCGAGACGGTGCTTGCCAAGTCACCGGTGTTTTGTTTGCTTCCCAATGAAGATCGGCGCGCCATTGTCGACAAATTTGATCTGCAGGCGTTTGAGCCGGGTCAAATGGTCATCCGTGAAGGCGAGCTTTCAGATCAGATCTACTTGGTCAAAGAAGGCACCGCCGAGGTGTTCACCGAACATGGGGGCGGCCGCAATCGGTTGTCGACTCTGGGTCCGTGCACGCTGTTTGGGGAGGTTGCGGCTCTGCGGGGCATTCCCAGAACCGCCTCCGTGGAGGCGATCACCAAACTCGAGACCCTTTGCCTTCCGGCCTCCGACTTTCACGCCATCCTCAATTCCAGGCCCGAGGTGCGCATGAAGGTGCTCGATGTCGTGGCCAAACGCGCACGGCAAAACCTCGACCGCATGGCGTCGATCTTCCGCCCGCTGTAGGACATTGCAGGCGGCGGCATTAGGACTTGCGCAAGCGCTCGATCAACGGCTCCCACTCGCCACGGGCCTTGAGGATCGCCTCGCACACCTCACGCACGGCGCCACGGCCGCCAGCGGCTTCGGTGATCCAATCGGCATCTCGGAGGACCTCCGAGACGGCGTCGGCAACGGCGATGCGCAGACCGCAGGCCGCAAAGGCAGGGAGGTCTGCGACATCGTCACCTACGAAGGCGCATTTCCGCGGTGGGATGCCTATCTGTGCGCAGATGTCGAGCAGCCCCTGATTCTTGTCTTTGCATTTGCCAACGAATGGATTGACGCCGAGCTCGCGAAACCGTTGTTCGGCGATGTCGGCGGGGCGGCCGGAGAGGATGGCGACGGGAAAACCCGAGCGACGAAGGACAGCGAGACCGAGGCCGTCGCGAGCGTTGAAGCGCAAGAGGCGATTGCCTTGGACGTCGTAGATGAGATCGCCAGGAGTCAGGACGCCGTCGCAGTCGAGGACCAAACCTTTCAATCCGCGCAACAGGGGCCAGGGTACCACCCCAGGTCGGACCTTCCTGGAGTCTTGAGGCCGCGTCTTCGATCGTGGATTCGGGTTTGGTCGCTTGTTTGTTTTATCGGGTTTGTTTGCGCGCGGCATCGATGGCTACCACCTCGCTGAGCATGTGCTCAAGCATGTCGAGGGTGAGAGAGTTGGGCCCGTCGGAGAGTGCCTCATCGGGGTTCGGGTGCACCTCGCAAAACAGACCATCCACGCCGACCGCTGCTGCGGCGCGGGCCAACAGTGGTGCAAACTCGCGATCGCCACCGGTTGTACCGTCGCCGCTGCCGGGACGTTGTATCGAATGGGTTGCATCGAAGATGATAGGTGCTCCGGTGGCCCGGCGGACCAACACGAGCGAGCGCATGTCTACCACGAGGTTGTGATAGCCGAAGCTAGAGCCACGTTCGGTCACAGAGACGGGGCCGCCGCCGCTGTCTTGGTGCTTGGCCACCGCGTGGCGCATGTCCTCGGGGGCGAGGAACTGTCCCTTTTTAATGTTGGTGGGCAAGCCCGTCTTCGCTGCAGCGACCAACAGGTCGGTCTGTCGGCATAGAAACGCTGGGATTTGCAGTACGTCGACGACCTCGGCGGCGCGAGCCGCTTGCGCGGGTTGGTGGATGTCCGTGAGCACCGGCACGCCCACTTCCTCTTTTACCTTCGCCAGGATCTCGAGACCCCGTTCTAGACCGGGACCGCGAAAGGAGGTGAGGGACGTGCGGTTGGCTTTGTCAAATGATGCCTTGAATATGTAACCGACGTTGTGCCGGGCGGCCATCTCGGCGACCTTGGCGGCCAGATCGCGACACATCTCGAAGGACTCGATGACACAGGGCCCAGCGATCAGTGTCAGTCGCCGTGCATCAAAGAGGTCGGTCACGTCGGTTGTCACCCGTTGCTCTCGCGGTCTCGGTGGTGTTTCAGCGCTGCGCCAATGAATCCGGCAAACAGTGGATGTGGCGCAAAGGGTTTGCTCTTAAACTCGGGGTGAAACTGGCATGCAAGAAACCAAGGATGGTCTCTGAGCTCGATCATTTCCACCAGGTGGTCGTCTGGTGAGGTGCCCGAAAAGATCAAGCCGGCTTCGGCCAAACGTTGGCGGTAGTCGTTGTTGACCTCAAAGCGGTGGCGGTGCCGCTCGCTGATCTCTTCCGTCTTGTAGGTTCTGTGCGCTAGGGTATCGCTGCGAAGCTTGCAGGGATATGCACCGAGCCGCATGGTGCCGCCCTTGTCCGTGATTGCCTTTTGATGTTCCATCAACGCAATCACGGGGTGGGGCGTTTTTGGATTGAGCTCCTGGGAGTTTGCGCCCTGGAGGCCGACGACGTTTCGAGCGAATTCGATGGTCGCCGCATGCAGACCGAGGCAGATACCGAAAAACGGCTTTTTATTCTCCCGGGCGTAGCGAACCGCACTGATCTTCCCCTCGACTCCACGTTCCCCAAATCCGCCGGGAATGAGCAATCCATCCGCTTGGGCGATGCGCTCGAGGATGTTCGGGTCGGTTTCAAGCTGCTCGCTGTCGACGTAGTCCAAATTGACGCGACAGCTGTTGGCGATGCCGCCGTGTTTGAGCGCTTCGTGCAAACTCTTGTAGGAATCGACCAGGTCGACGTACTTGCCGGCGACGACGATGCTTACCTCGTCCTTGGGATCGCGAATGCGATCGACAATACGTTTCCAACGATCGAGTGCCGGGGCCCTGGACCAGATGTTAAGGATCTCAGCCACCTTGTCATCCAGGCCTTCCCGATGCAGCTCGAGGGGCAACTGGTAGATGATTGGAACGTCAGCGGCAGAGAAGACACAATCGTCGGCCACATTGCAGAACATGGCGATCTTCTTCTTCACGCCAGGCTCGATAGCTTCCTCACAACGACAAAGGACGATGTCAGCAGAGATACCGATTTCCCGCAGCTCTTTGACCGAGTGTTGCGTCGGTTTGGTTTTCACCTCTGCCGCCATTCGCAAATAGGGCACCAACGTGAGATGGACGTAGATGACGTTTTCGCGACCCACGTCGTACGGCATTTGCCTCAGGGCTTCGAGGAAGGGCAACGACTCGATGTCGCCAACGGTGCCGCCGATTTCCACTATGCAGATGTCACAACCCTCTGCGGCCGCATGAATGACCTCTTTGATCTCATCGGTGACGTGGGGGATCACTTGGACGGTGCCACCTAGGTAGTCTCCGCGGCGCTCCTTCTCGATGACTCGCGAATAGATGCGTCCCGAAGTCGCGTTGTTGCGTTGCGACATCTGCGCATTGGTGAATCGTTCGTAGTGACCGAGGTCGAGGTCGGTCTCCGCTCCATCGTCGGTTACAAAGACTTCACCATGTTGGAATGGGCTCATGGTGCCCGGATCTACGTTCAGGTAGGGGTCGAGCTTGAGAATCTGGACCTTGAGGCCGCGGTTCTCCATCAGCGCACCAATGGATGCTGCCGCGAGTCCTTTGCCCAACGACGAAACAACTCCCCCGGTGATGAATACGAACTTTGGCTGGCGGCGTGTCATGGTTTCCTCACGGAAAAGCTGTTTCCCCCAATTGTTGCACTCGAGCGCGCGCTCGAGCGAGATCTTCTGCGGTGTCGATGCCCAGCGTAACCGAGCGAGAGGGAACAACAGCTATCGACATGCCCAGCGCCAAGGCGCGCAGCTGTTCCAGGCACTCGCGTTGCTCCAAGGGATGTGGCGGCGTCCGGCTGAGTCGGTTGAGGGCATCGCGTTGATAGCCGTAGACACCGATGTGACGCATGGTGCCCTTTAGTCCATGCCGGCTGTCGCGATCAAACGGAATCTTTGCGCGCGAAAAATAAAGTGCTTGACCATCGTCACGACAAACAACCTTGACAACATTGGGGTTTTCCCAATCCCACATCTCGGTGATCGGGGTAGCCAGGGTAGCCAGGTTTGTCCTCTGTTGCCGGAGGATCTGAAATAGATCCTCCAGATCAAGTGGATGGATGAAGGGCTCATCGCCCTGGAGATTGACCACCAGATCGGCGCCGACGATCGCAGCCGCCTCAGCCACTCGGTCTGTGCCACTCGCATGGCCGACGTCGGTCATCACAGCATGGCCCCCATGGGCTTCGACAACCCTCTTGATGCTCTCGTCATCGGTGGCGACGACCACTTCATCGACGTTCTTGCACTTGCGCGCTTGGGCCGCAGTACATGCTATCAGAGGTCGGTCACCAAGAGCCTGCAATAACTTGTTGGGGAGTCGCGTTGCTGCGAGTCGAGCTGGGATGATGATCGCTGTTCGCATAGCAACAATGGCGGTATATAGGTTTGGTGTCTCGCAGGGTCAAGCCATCTGAGGAAAGCATTCTGCCATCCGTCGCCGCGGATCATGCGGAGCTGTGTGGCCGTTCGTTCATCGATACGTTCTTCGAGGGACTCGAGGAGATGCGGGCCTGTCTCGATCGCGCCGTTCAAGACCCCGAAAAGCGACGTACACGGCTCGGTGCCATTGCTCGGGACCTCATTGGGGCGCGTGCTGCTCCTGAATTGGGATTGGATCTGGTTACCCGAATTTGCGACGCAGTCGGCGGCACGGGTTGCTGTTTGCTTCTGGAGCGGCCGACGGCTTGGCCCCTTATCTCAGTCGGGGACGTTTCTCCCTTGCCCGCAGAGCAACAACGCGCGGAAGTTTCCACCACAGGCAAGTTGTTGGTGGTCGGGAAGTGTGTGCTCATTCCGATCCGTGGCCTAAACGATACCATCGGCGCCCTGTGGCTACGGCTCGAGCGGCCCCTGGATGCCGACACCCTGCGGCTGTTGCAGGCTCTAGCGGACACGGTGGGGATCGTGCTCGAACAGGGCCTGTCCGAGGAGGCACCTTCGACGCCGATCTGACATTGGTCACGAGAGAGCGGGCTAAAAGACCGTCACCGAGAAATGTGGCAGGGGTGCCGAAGGCTCGCCATTAATGGATTTGGGATTTGTATTGACGCCTATGTCGAGCGCCAAAGGTCCAACCGGTGACGCCCACCGGATGCCAACACCTGTGCCAACGCGGAAGGATAGGTCCTTGATCGTTGGGGGCTCGATCCAAAGATTGCCAAAGTCCATAAAGAAGCCCAACGACACATTGTCGCTAAACAGCGCCATGGGAATGCGGGCTTCGACTTTGAAGAGTAGAAAGAACTCACCCCCGGTGCTCAGCGGTGCCTCGTCTGCCGTCCGTCCCAGCTTCTTGCGCTCTGGAACGCCACCACAGGTGAACTCCTCATCTCCGTCGATACTCGAGTCATAAACACAAGCATCTTCCGGGATGACTGTTCCGCCTTCGGGAAACCCCCGCAGCGTGCTCCGCCCGCCAATGAAGAAACGCTCGTCGATGGGTACGTCTCCATCGATGATGCCAACGATGCCGGTTCTTGCGGAAACGGCGAGGACGAGCCCATTGGTGGGCACATATGCGGAGACCCGAGCTTCGACGCGGGTATACGAGAACGTTCGTTCTGCGGGAGGAGGGGGGGAGGGAGCCGCGGGCAGCGAGGTGGGTTCGAATTCCCGACTGACGGTGTTTTGACTCGACGCGCTGGTGGCCGCGGGGGGTTGTGCACGTCCAATGGCGTAGACGCCCTTGATGCTGGCATAGAAACCCCGGGTCGGATTGAACGCGTTGTCTCGTTTATCCAAAGTGATGCTGGGACTCAGCTGTACCGCCTGGCGTGCTCCCAAGTCGATGGCGCGGCGGCCACTGAGGCGTTGAGTGAGCAGCTCCTCTGTGCACTTCTTGGTGCCCAACAACTCCTCGCAAGCAATGTTGGTGTAGGAGATCTGTGGCTCAATAGAGAAAGTCAAAGAGTTCGTCGGCGTGAAGTCGACGCCAAGGATAGCTGAATAGGAATCACTCAAATAGGAGATGGCGTTTTCCCGTTCGTGCACGAGATCGATGCGGGCCAACGGATCGAAGGGCAATCCTTTTTGTTTGGGCGACTGCAACCCGATACGGAGTGCACGCTCCAATTGATCGATAGCGCTGAGCGTCTCGTAGCGGTTGGCCATCAGCTCCGAATGCTCGCCGTAAAGGCCGAAAAACAATTGGCGATTCAAGCGCAGGGAGGTAGAAAAGGTCGACGCCGTTCCCAATACATTGTTGTGGGAGTAGGAGGCAGAAACCCTGGGCCCTTCGGCTGAGGAGAGGCCGAACCTTCCCTCAATAGAGTGGCGGCCTCGCTCAGTTACCTCGGCTACCATGTCTTTTCGCTCCGCGGGCTTCTCCTCGTCGATAATCTTCACCCGGACATTAGAGAAGACTCCGAGCTCGGCGATGGAGCGTTGGTCGGCGAGGGCTCGGTCGAGTCGATAGAGGTCTCCAGGCTTCGTGGAAATGCGACTGCGAATGACGCTGTCGTTTGTATAACGGTTACCGCGTACCAGGATGCGCTCGATGTGCACCTGTGGTCCTTCTTCGAAGCGGAAGGTTACTTCGGCGTCGCGGCCGTCATGGGAGAATTTCTCCGTCGTGAACGCGTGGCAATAAAGATAACCGAGATCACGATAGCGACGGAGTATCGCGATGCGGGCGTCTTCGATGTCGGCAGCAGAATACGGGGCATTCAGCCGTTGTGCGACACCATCCTCGGAGCCCGCCGCCTCCACGGTTTCCAGGAGTTCAGCGGCCGTGAAGGCTTCATTGCCGCTGAAGGCAATGGCGGCAATGGTCGTTTGCGTACCCTCGACGACAGGGACTGTCACTGAGATGTCATTCTCGCGCCGCCGAGACTCCACGGGGCCAACCTTGACGTTGCGAAAACCTATTGCATGGTATGCTGCTGTGATTTCGTCGAGGGCGTCTTTGTAGGTGTCGGTGATCCAGCGATCCTCCGGATCGGGAATGGGCACGGCGCAGCCCTGCTTGCCACCGTCCATACTTCTTGGCCAGGCGAGGCATTTGTGGGCAGCACGGATTCGCTGAAAAAACTCCCCTGTTTCGAGCTCCCGACTGAGGTACGAACGAATCTGTGCCTCTAGTAGTTTTGGTCGGATGGCATTGGCACCGGGAAACACGATACGGGTGACTCGGACAATGGGGCCTTCGCGAATTCGGAGACGATAGATTGTTTCTTCCTTGGCAGCATCGCGCTTCGACCTGAGGGTCACCTGGGCGTCAAGAAACCCGATTTGTCGATAGTGTGCCTCGAGTCGCTGAGCGAAGAGCTCAAGGTCAGCCGGTTGCGGCTTGTTGTCCGATGTTGGCCATAGGGCAACCACATCCCCGCGGGTGAGAACGGTGCTCCCCTCGACCTCAATGACGATGTGGTCTCCAGCCTGAATTGGAAAATTGACCACGGCTTGGCTGCCCTCGGTCGTCATCCGTGGTGTAGAGACTTCCGCTTCGAGAAAACCGTGGGCGCGGTACGCATCACGTAGCCGTTTGGCATCAGTCTCAACGGTACCCTGGTGCAGGATGCCTCCCTCTTCAGTTTCTACCAGATTTGACAAGATGGATGGGGCCAGCCGAGGTCGGCCAGTGAACCGGACCCTATGCACTCGAGTGGGTGTTCCCTCGACCACGGTGACGACGTACGAAACCATGGCCGCGTCTGGCGCAGATGCCAGACTCACGTCGACCTTGGCCGCTGGGAATCCCGCTGAGCGCAAATAGTCAGTTGCCGCGTTATCGAGTCGCTGCGCCGTGCGACTGTCCACCTCCGAACCGGATTTGGTGGCGAGCGCCCGGCGCAATTCAGTTTCGCTCGCGTTCTCGAGGCCTTTGATCTCCAGCTCGTCAAGGCGTCGGATCGGTCGGACATAGAAGTGCAAACTCACGGTTCCAGACAGACGCTCCGCCGTCACTCCGACATCGGAGAAACGTCCCAGGGCATACAGACGTTTGAGTGCGTCGCCCACGACGTCGGATGAGAGGAGATAGCCAGGTTGGATGTCGATGAGTGAACGCAGCTCGTCGACATCGATGTCCTCTGATGCGGATACATCCACAGACAAAACGGTCTGGCCACGATAGGGTGCCAGAGCGTCGCCCGAGACTTGGCCGGCGGCAATCACAGCCAGGAGGACCAGAGCTGACACGCTATTCGAACTCCCACCTGAGTCTGAGATCGAGGCCAAAGTCCTCGACCGAGACGTCTCCAGCGCTCAGCCAGTTCCCCTCGAGAGCCGCAACGCCGGAGAGTTGATACTCGATGCGCAGTGCTTGGTCGTCCACCTCCTCGATGGATCGAGCGTATTCGAGTTGTACGTCGGAACCGAGATCTTTGCCGACCAATACACGAGTGGTGGTGCGCCGAAACTGCGGCGACCAGGCGCTCTCCAGGCGTACGCGATCCAACTTGATCGGCAGAAGCTTGCGAACCTTGGCGTCCATGCCAGAAACGGTCCACAGGACGTCGAGTCCGCCCTGCACCAATGGATTGCTGAGTGCGTTGGCTGCGTCGTTTTGACTGGTTGCAGCGGTAAGGCGGTCAATGTCCTGCTGGCGCATGCCCACAAGGATACAGGTTGATACCTCATTTTGGTCGACAGCCCTGCCGTTGTCATCCTCGCCGCGGTAGCTCACAGCGACATGATCAGAATCGCCGTGCACGTTGACGCCGATCTTCATCTTGCAGGCCTCGGTGGTGGCGTGCAGATCGAATTGAGTGAAGATACGGAACTCCTCCGTGAAATCGATAGTGCCTCGATGGACCACAAACTCATTGTCGCCATGTCGGGCTTTGGCTCGGATGGGTGTGATGCTGCCGACCAAGCCGACCCGCTCGGTTGTGCCGGTGATGGTGAGGTCAGCTCGGAGCTCCGCGTCCACTACGTTGTTGGAAATGATGATGTTGTTTGGGGCATAAATGGCGACACCGAGCTCGATGGCTGAGCTCGGATTGAGGGTGGTCACACGCAGCGGCGCTTTGCTCTTGGGAACCAGCGTGTTGAGGTCGAAGTTTGCGGAATAGCGCAGGGAGTCGAGCTTCAATCGACCGCGCAGGGCGAGCCCGTCTAGGGGCCCGATGAGGTTCAGGTTGCCCGACACCACCGTCTGGACTTCCAACATCGGGTACAAGGTGACTGAGTCGAGATCGGCACGCAGGTTTAGCTGACTCTCGCCATCAACCGGCAAAAGGCCGCTGCCCGCGAAGCGCACAGTTCCACCACCGAGTATCGCCGAGCCGGTTTCGACGGTGACGGTGCGTCCCGAGAAAACCAACTTCGTGTTGATCTTCTCGAGAATCTGCCCAGTTCCCGGCAGTCGCAAAGCGGCATCCGACAGACTGGCGTTACCTGTTACCTTTGGGGATGAGTATTGTCCGGTGATGCGGCCACCGACGTCAAATCGGCCGCGCAACCAATCGAGGTTGGCAGATCTACGAATCGAGGGCCTGAGGTCACCCACGCCTAGAATCTGCAGGTTGACACCTTCCTTTGAATAGAGGTGCCCAGCAGCGCTTAGCTGCAGGCCGTTGCCGGAAATGATCATGTCTTCGATACGGACGAGGCCGCCAGCGTATTCGAGCCGGATCGGTCGCAAGGAGCGCAGCTCGAGATCATCGTATTCAAACACGGCGGCCTCGACGTGAAGATCGGCGATGACGTTCTCCGGATCGGTCATGTCTCCTTGGGCGAACATGGTGCCAGTGGTCACGATGTTGAGATTTGCAGGCAAGTCGATGAGGCGGCCGAGCTCGAGGCGTTGATAGGTTGCGGTGGCGGTGAAGGGCAGCTTCTCACCAAGTGCGATGGTGGCATCGACGCGGGATGTGTTGCCCAGGGTTGTGCCAGTCACCTTCATCTTGCCCCGCTCGAGTGTAGCACCGAGGCTTGCGGTTTCGAGGCGCACCCCAGAGACGACCAAACCTGCGACGTTGGCATCAATGGTGCCCGAGAGCGCAGTGTTGGGGCCGTGCAAGCTCACCTTGCCGGTTAGACGACCCTCTATTTCCGGGTTGCCAAAGAATGGTTGGGCAAGTGCCAGTGGGACAGAGACGGCATCGCCGCTGATTTCCAGGGTATCGTCGTTTAGCCAGGCGACGCGCCCGTCGAGCTTGCCCTTTTTGGGCTCGATTTGAAACTCACTCCAAATGTTTTCATTGCCGCGAAAGAATCCACCATGCACGGCAAGGCGGCCGAGATGAATGTTGTTGATGCGCAGGTCGGGACCAGACACGGCCACCAGTCCCGCCGGTCGAGTCACGGGCCCTGAGAGTGAGACTGAGCCGTCCACGCGCGCGTGAAAGCGTTGCGAGATGCTCTCGTCGACCTCCAGGGTTTCAAGAACGTCGCTGATGTTGATGTTCTTGATTGCAAATTCACCGTGGACACGGGGCATCTCGGTTGCGAAATTGAAGGCACCGGAGGCTTCTACGGTGCCCTCGTTGCGTTTGACAGTGGCTCGACCGATGGTGAGGTTGGGATCGCTAAATACCAGGGTGCTCTTAATATCACCGAGGAAAAAACCTTGAACAGCGAAGTCGTCGAGCTCAAGCGTCGCCGAGATGATGGGGGCACCGATGAGCGGACCTTGGATTGTGGCGGCCAGCGCTCCCTTTCCTTCGTACTCCACCGACGCGATGGCGCCAATGTCGGCCATTTGGATGTGTTCGGTCCAGGCGCGCAAATCAATGCCTTTGGACGCGTCAAAGTAGATAGGACCTTCTACGTGTAGGATGCTCTCATTGCGGGAGAGCGCTATGTGATCGAAAGTTATGGCCCGCCGAGTGATGTAAAAACTTCCTTCGATGCCGACCTCAGGGATCGACATCAGGCGCACAGCGTCAGGATTGCGATAGCTGTCGTTGAGAACCGCGAAGCGTTCGACCGTGCCACCCAACTCGAGATTCAACCGAAATGGATTGAAGCTGCCGCTGCCCTGAACGTCAGCGTTGAGGTACACCGGCACCCAGGTATCGGGCATATCCGCGAGGTCGAGGACGTGGGGCAACGACGCGCTGTGAAGGCGAGCGTTGAGCTCGAGCGACAGACTCTCATCGAGGTTAAGAACACCGCTGCCGGTAACAGATCCGGCAATGGGGTGGCTGACACGAACGGAATCGAAGGCGATTCGCTCCGGGGTGTGGGTGGCGTCAATCTCCACGGTGCCAAGGGGTTTGCGCTCAACCACCAGATCGGTCAGCAGAAGGTGTACGCGACTCTTGGGGGCAGATGTCGATCCGCTCACCTCGATCCTTATCTCGGCGTTGCCACCCATCTGCGGGGCTTCGGTGGTGAGCTGGTTGACCAATCCCAGAGGTGCGTGGGCTTCGATAACCGCGTCAAGGGATTGGGAACCTGTGAGGGAAACACCGCCTGTGGCGCTTAGCGTTACACCTCTGAGGGCCAAGAGACCTCGTACAATCTCCAGTCGTTCGGGCCGATCGACGGAGCCGCGCAGCAGGCCACGGGTCTGTAGCTCGAAGCTGACGGGGTGATCATCACGTCTGAGAATGGCGTTGCCAACCCGAACCTCGATCTGCCGCCCCGCCAATGAGGGGCGCATCCGGCAGTCTCCCCGTTCGATAGTGATGTCAAAGTCGTCCGTGCGCAGGCTTGCAAATGTGTTCCACACCGAGAGCTCGCGTATGTCGACTGCCATGTGAGATCGGGCGTTACCGCCGGGTCGGAGGAGGTCATCCCTACCCCGCAGGTCAATGTCGCCACGCAATCCGTCGAGCTCGAGATTGTGTATGACAAAAGCGCCAGCAGCCGAAGGCCAAGGACGCACGAGCAAACGCCCCCGATGCAAGGTAATCCACGGCTCAACAGAATCGGCTTGCTGGACAATGACTTGGTTCACGCTGATGCCGGGGGGCAGTAGCTCCACCTCGAGATCTGCCATCGCCAAGGTGACGCCAAATTGGTCGTGTGCCTGGCGGACGAGGTAGGCCTTGAGGTTGTCGGCGACTCGTCGACTCTTGAGAGCAATGACGGCTCCCGCGACTATGCAGCAGATGATTGCCGCTATGATGAACAATTTGCGCCACACAGTAACCTAGTATGGTATCGAATTCGTATCGGTCTGGCAAAGCATCCTTCCAGAATATCTGGGTTTTTGTCCGATCCGCAAACCTTGCATCAAATTTTCAAGCGATCAATTTTCGGCATAGGATTGCGGGGTGATGCTGATGTCAGACCGTTTGGAGTCTTGCACCGTTCACCTTAACCGGAGGAATCACGATTTCTGCTCAACAGGACAAAAGAGGCGTCATTCTCGCAGTGGATGACGAAGGCGACAACCTGGATGCATTGCAGCGGCTGTTTCATCGCGAGTTTGAGTTTCACCGCGCTGCCGATGGTTTGGAGGCGTTGGAAAAGCTAGGGGAGCTCCCTCGCGTCGACGTCATCATTGCAGATCAGCGAATGCCGCGCATGAGTGGTATCGAGTTCTTGCGTGCTGTCCACGAAACTCGGGACGATGCCGAACGTATTGTCAAAATACTGTTGACAGCATTCACCGACCCCGAGGACGTCATTTCGTCCATCAATGTCGGGCGAATCGATTACTTCTACACCAAACCCTTTGTGCCCGGCGATTTGCTACATCGCGTGAATGTACTTCTTGCGCGCAAACTCGCCGACAAACGTACCAATATGCGGGTTGAGCTGCCGGGCATCAATGATCTCAAGATCACCGGTGCTCGGGTCGCGGGCGGCCGAATCACCAACATGAGCCCTGACGGTCTGTTCCTGCAGACCCCAGCTTATCTACGTGAGGGCTCCACCGTGCCCTTTGAACTCTCTCTTCCCGATGGCAAACACTTCTCAATCATGGGGAGCGTGGCGCGGGTGGACACGCGAAACGGCGGTGTGGGAATTCGTTTCGAGACCATCGGCGACGACACACGCACCGCGATCACCCGGTTCTTGGCCGATCATGTCACTCTGCGTGATTTGGTGGAGCTACAAAGGCGCTATCCGTTTCTCAAGACTTCGGAGATGATAGCATTCTCAGATCCTACGCGAATCTCCGAGTTGTTGCGCGAGGTCGCCTCCAAACGGATTGAAGCCGCGGCGCTGCATTCGGAGTCGCGCTCTGCTGTCCCATTGGCATTGATAGACCTCATTGTCGACAACGAAGTCATTCTTGCTGGTGAAGCTCTGTCCATCGAGTTTCTGACTTCCGAGACAGTCTTCATCTCTTTCAACATGGGCCACACCACCTACAATTTCGAGACCATGGTCGTTCGCATCGCTGAGGACGGCACGAGCATGGTGTGTCTCTATCCCCGCGTTATGTTCTACTCGGAGAAGCGGGCAGCCCAGCGCGGCCCGGACGAGACCGAGCTGCAGGTGCGAATTCCCTTGCCTGAGCCATTCTGCGTCGAGTTGCATGGCGACGTCATCGATAGGACTGAGCGGGGCGTTGGGTTCATCACGGCGGGGGATGGGCCGTTGTTGCTTGCTGGGACCCCTCTCGAATCGATTCGCATCATGCGTGGTGAAGAATTGGTACACGAGGACCGGGGTGAAGTGCGACACGTGGCAAAGGTTAAAGGCGGCCTGCGGGTCGGGGTGCAATTCGGCCTAGGGCGCAGGAGTCTGCGAATCATTGAGCCACCGCGGTTCGTCATGGCGGCCGCCACGGAGAAACCGCGGCAGCGATCGTTGGCCAATGGCGCGCCTGCCGGTGATTCTGTCCGCAAGGAGCCAGACGTTGTCCGCTTTGAAAACAACCGCGGAGAGGAGATTGTCGCACTTCTCAACACCTCGATGCCGCTGGGAGATGAGGCTGTTCCGGTCGTTCTCGTGCCGCCAGCCTTTGGCAAAACAAAAGAAACCCTTTTTGCTCTCGCGATGACTGTGGTGTCCACCTTTGCGCGCATGGGTAAACCGGTTGCCGTGCTTCGGTGGGACGGTGTGCGCCGAAAAGGGGAGTCTTTCAAGGAGGCCGATGCTGCCGAGCCTCCCTACGAGATGATCCACGCATGCATCAGCCAGGGTGCCGACGACACCATAGCGACATTGGATTGGCTTGACGCGAATCCGCGGTTGAAAGCGAGCCACGTGACTTTGGTTTCGTTTTCCTTGTCGTCATTGGAGTCGCGATTGATGCTTCGCAATGAGCAACAACGGCAACGGATCGATTATTGGATTCCTTGCATGGGGACACCCGAGCTTCGGTATTTGCTCAGTCGTGTCAACTGCGGTCTCGACCTGTTGGAGCAGCACCAACTGGGCATGCAAATGGGCTTGATCTCTGTGCTCGGCAACCTTGTGAATGTCGACAAATACATGGCCGACGGCATCGCCAATCGTGTTGCCACCCTCGACCAAGCTCGCGCGGACATGGGATTGATCGACATTCCCATTACCTGGATCTATGGCGAGCACGACCATTGGGTACGCCACGACTTCATTCGCGATGTCATGGGGGTCGATGCGAAGGCACCCAGGGAGCTCATCTCTCTACCCTTGGGGCACAATGCGCGCACATCGGAGCAAGCCCTCAAACTCTTTGGCACCATTGCCTCCGCCGTGTTCAAGTCGAGCAACAACGCGGAAGCGGAGGCTGTCATCCCCGCGCCCGAGGATCTCGAATATGTACGCCGAGCTGAACGGGAACGCCTACCGGTGCGCACCGAAGGAAAGCGCGAAGACTACTGGCGTCGCTATCTCGTCGGCGAAGAGGATCTCATCGGTTTCGATGTCTTGATGCTCGCAGACGACTACAAAATTCTGATGCGCGATCAGGAGCAGCAGCTCGAGCTGCGACCGACGGACAGGTTTTTGGATCTCGGTGGTGGAACGGGAAATTTTGTCGACCATCTGCTCGACGGTGACAGCGTTCTGCCCCAGGAAATATGCCTCGGCGATTTGATCCCCGAGGCGTTACATCAGGCTTCAAGGAAGCTCAGCACGCGTTTGGATGCGGCGTCCTATTCTGGAGTCTTCAGTACCTCGTGCGTTGATATTGAAATGAATCGCTACCTTCCCATCACCCGCTTCCTGTGCGGTGAGCTTCACAGTGTGACGTCGCTAGGCGACAAGATTGAAGGCATCACTGTGAGCGCCATCCATGAGATCGCAGACAACTACTCGCAGCGCTTGCATGCGATCATCCGGGGCGCGGCGGTGACGGCAAAGGACGAGTCCTGGCTCAAACGGCAGTTTGGGCTCTCGGCGGTGCGGACTGTACTCGATCTCAATGCTGCCAGTCGTTACGTAGGCCTTGGGGAAGCTCCGCGCAAATATCGAACCCTCCGGTTCTCGCCCGACAAGGAGGGTGGTTTGAGGTTACCGTTCGCATCAGGAGCATACGACAAGATTCTGATGAGCCTCGTTCTCTCCTATGTCTTCAACCCGGTGGAAACTCTCATCGAGTTGCGTCGTGTTCTCGCACCGGGCGGGCGTTTGGTGTTGTCGACGCTCTACCCAGATGCCGATGCGTCGGGTTTGTTCACTCGGTTGGCGGAGAAGATTGAGGGCATGGGCGACGATGACCTACCCGATGGTTGGAGCCGCTCTTTCGTGCTGAAGTCGATTCGCAGTTTTCTCAACGACGCGCAGGCGTTGGTGGAGCTTGGTGAGGCCGGTGCCTTCGAGTTCTTTGAGCAGGCACGCCTGCAGGCCCTGTTGGATGATGCCGGCTACGATGTCATTTCCACTGTCGATTCCTTTGGCTCGCCGGCCCAAGGCTATGTCTGTGTTGCAACCCCAAGAGAGGGCGCATGACCGAATCATCCGATTTCAGTCGTCAATTCGATCGAGAATACGATCTGCACGGGCGCGTGACGATCGCCACCCAACTGAGCATTCTCTTTTATCCGTCGTTTGGCATTCTTGATGCTGTCATTGCGCCAGAGTGGTTGGGCCCGTTTCTCCTGGTGCGTTTGGCCGTAGTGATCAGCAATGTCGCCGTTCTGGCCGTGCTTCACTTCAACAAAACACAGCAAGTCGCTCGCTACTGCGGCATGGCGGTGATGATTCTCGATGCGCTGGGGATTGCTCTAATGGTGCAATTGCTTGGCGGATTCATGAGCAGCTACTACCAAGGATTTACGCTCATCATCATTTGCATGCTCGCCGTTTTGCCCTGGGGCGCTCGCGAGACCCTCATTGTCTCCGCGGTGATCTTTTTGAGCTACATTGTGCCATCGGTGTGGGCGATAGATCGCGGTGTTCTGCAATGGCGGGTGGTCGTCAACAATACGTTCTTTCTCGGAAGCATCATCGCCGTCTGCGTCATCGCATCTCATCTGATGTACAATGTGCGCTGTCGTGCCTTGCGCGTTCGGACGCGGCTCGAGGAAACGGCCAAGGAGCTCGAGCAGAGCAATCAACGGTTGGTGAGCCTCGACGAGCTCAAGACCCAGTTCTTCGCCAATGTCAACCACGAGCTCAGGACACCTCTGACTCTTCTACTCGCGCCGCTCGGTGCCATGCTTCACGGAACGGGCGTTGCATTGTCTACGCAGATGCGAGAGCACCTCACCGCGATGCAGCGCAATGGTCTGAAACTTCTCAAGCTCATTAACGATCTTCTTGATCTGACGAAGCTCGAGGAAGGCAAGACCCGTATTCGCGTGTCGCCCTTCGACCTCGTGGCGTTTTGTCGGAACATCGTGGAGGCGGTCCGGCCGTTGGCTGTGGAACGACGGGTCGCGCTGCGCTTGGATTGTTCTGCAACGGAGATCGAAGTCTTTGGTGACACCGAGCAGCTCGACAAGGTTGTTTTGAACCTCCTCTCGAACGCCCTCAAGTTCACCCCGGCCGGGGGAGAAGTGCGCGTTGTCGTCGCGAAAAGTGCGGACGGACCCCGGGTCGAGGTGAGGGACAATGGCGAAGGCATTCCAGAGGGCATGCTGAAGATTATTTTTGACAGGTTTGCCCAGGTGGACGGATCAAAGAGCCGACGTCACGACGGCACGGGCATTGGGCTTAGCTTGGTCAAAGAGATTGTCGAGCTCCACGGCGGTCAGGTGTGGGCCGACAGCAAGCTCGGAGAAGGTGCCAGCTTCATTGTTCAGTTCCAAGCAGGGGAGGCGCACATTGCCGACGAAGTGCGGGAGCGTCGAAGTCGTAACCGCGAGGTTGCCGTCGACCGGCGTGAGGGGGCATGCGAAACCGAGAAACTCCGAGACGTCGTGCGAGGAATCCCTTCACTGCAACTCGCTGGCTTCGAGCGACGTGGGCGTGAGCCCGCATCTTCGATCTCCGGCACCGATGCTAACACCCGAGTTCATGAGCACACCCTGTTGGTCATCGATGACAACCCTGATGTTTTGCAATTGATGCGTTTTTTGTTGCAGGACGAATACAACATCGTTACCGAGTCCTCGGCAGAGAGCGGTCTCGCCCTGGTCCGCAACGAGGTGGCCGATTTGGTAATCAGTGACGTCATGATGCCAGGCATGGATGGGCATGAGTTGTGCAAACGCATCAAGGAGAGCGAAGAAACCAGGCAAATTCCCGTGATTCTTGTAACTGCCCGGGCAGGACCGGAGGGGATCACCCAGGGCATCGACTCCGGCGCTGACGACTATCTCCCCAAACCCTTCGACCCGCCGGAGCTGCTGGCAAGGGTGCGTTCATTGCTACGCATGCGCAAAGCCGAGGCCGATCTGGTTCGGCTCAATCGCAATCTCAAGGCTCGTGCTGACGATTTGGTGGACAGGCAACGGTCGTTGTTCTTGTCGACCGTGCGTTGTCTAATATCGGCCCTTGAAGCCAAGGATCAGTACACCCGCAACCATTCCGTGCGCGTGACCGAGTACGCAATGGCCCTGGCTCGCAGGATGAATTTTGGGGAGCGAGATTTGCGGGATCTGGAGCTCGCGGCCCTTCTGCACGACGTCGGCAAGATCGGTGTTCCCGAGACGGTTTTGCACAAGCCTGGGAAGCTCACGTCGGAGGAGTTCGCGTTGATCAAGATGCACTCCGCCAAGGGGGCAGAGATCGTGCAACAGATCTCAGAGATCGGTGCCGTGGCACCGGCGGTGCGAGCGCATCATGAGCGTTACGACGGTACCGGATATCCGGACGGTTTGCGCAAGGTGGACATCCCGATTGGCGCGCGCGTGATGGCGGTGGCGGACACATACGATGCCATGACTTCTGATCGGCCCTATCGCCAGGGATTGTCACACAGTGCTGCAATGAAAGAGATTGTTCGCCACTCGGGAGGGCAGTTCGATCCGGAGGTCGTCGAGAGCTTCCTTGCTTTGGAGGATTGGTTCCGGACGACCCGCAATTCTGAAAATTGTGCATTGCCTCTCACATCCGCCTGACACGCCGTATTGAGTGGGTGACTCGCGTGACTCAGATCTTCCGAGTGACGACGGCGGGTGCGAAGCCGCACCGGTGCTGCAGAGGCATGGTCTGAAATCCGACGCCGTCGAATCGCTATTGATGATCGCTGGTAGGCACCTGAGCGAAATAGGCTTCCTCGAATACGGTTGCCAGATCATTGGCTGACATCCAAAACACCCCATCGTTGATGCCATCACCCGCCGGCTCCCCAAAGCCCCAGGGGTTGCGGAGGATAAAATACAGCTTGCCGTCTTGTTCCGTGTATCCGAGGAGCGAGTAGGCGTGTTCCACTTCAATGCCGGCTGGCATCGGATGTTGTGGATCACTCTGGCTGACGACGCACGGCTGACGGGCGTCAACAACCCGTCGGAGCCGCTCAATGACATCGTCACGGCCGTCAAATTTCACGACGTCGCAGGGAGTCCCCGTCAACAACGACAATACGAACCAAGATGTGCCTCCCTCGATGGCTGCGTATCCTCCAGACATTGCTGCGAAGGCCTTCTCGACAATGGCGAACCACATTGACGACTTCGTTGTCTCCCCCCACGCTGGAGATAAATGGCCGAAGACGGTATCACCGCTCGCCGTTACGAAGAGTCGGCCATCAACGAGAACGGGTAGCTCGCAGAAGCCAGGGGCATCAGGAGCTGGCACGCGAAACCGTACGGTGTAGGTTCCGTCTTCGTTGTCGGTGATCATTTTGGCGAGTAATTCTGGCCGGCAATTTGCAAGTGACGCGCAGCTTGCACAGAAGGGACAATTGCCAAACAGAAGTCGTTGTTGCACATCAACAGCCGCGACTCCATTGACCATGAGATCTGCAGCGACGCGTTTTAACCCGTAGACACGACTCATACTTTTGGGTCGCGGCGCCGGTAGCTCGTCGAGCAGGCAAGGGTCGTACACTGTTTCGCCAAGCAGCGCCTTGCGCAGCTTGTCTCGATCCAAAGGCAACGACAACACGTCGGGTTTGAGTGGAGCATCTTCTCCCTGAGCGTTTACCGCTCGAGCGAACAGAGCCGTCAGGGACAAACCAGCAGATCCCAGCACGTTCGGATTCGCCCCGGCGTAGGCCGTGAAGTCTGCTGCAACCTTGGAGAGTTCGGCGTCTGGTGCCTCCAGGGATGCTGCGAGGGCGTGGGCTATCGCCCTGCCGGGGTCATCGTGTCCTTTGAGGCGCTCTATGAGTTGCGCGCCATAGGTGCTCTGGTAATCGGCCGCTGCGATTTCGCGGGCAAGATTGCCTTGAATTCCGAGGAGACCCTTACATCGCGCGTCTCTCACCAACCGCTCATAGACGAAAAACGCAGCGCAGGCATTTGTGTCGAGATCCTTGCCGTGCTCTCTGAAAAATGAGCGATACAAATCATAGACGGCATTGGCTGCCCTTGGATCTCCTTGGTTGGTACCGTCGAGAATTGCCTGTCGCATCGCGATCGCCGAAATAGGACGCGGTTGCTGAATCAGCTTCGCCAGCACTTGTCTTGTCTTTGCTTCGTCTCCCAGGCTCACCAGAGTGGGAGATGGAGGCGGCAACCCACGCGCTCGCGCCTGGCAGCTTTCAAAGAGAAGCTCCAGAGCACGTACTTTGCTGTCGAGATCATTCCAGAAGGCCTTGAAGAAGGGAATGAGATTGTCGAAAACGTTGTCGTCATCAATGAGCGAGCCGAGTGCCCGGCCGAGCTCCCGGAGACCAATCGGACGCGTTCCTGCCGCCAGCGATCGCAGACCATCTCGGTATCGCGGATCAGGAATGTCCAGATTCTCGAACGACGTCTCTGCCTTGCCATTGGGTTGGTGTAGTCCGGTCATCGCCTCTGGCGGATTCGCTTTTCTACCAACAACGAAATGGTCGCATTGTGCAACGCCGCCCGATGCAATCGTTGACGCGCTTTGTCGAATGTGGAAACCGGACTCTGCGGATAATGTTTGATCTTTCGCCGCCACCTCGACTGAGTGCTGCATTCGATAGACCGTAATCACAGGTTCGCCCATGGGACCTTGGTCCCACCACACGGCGCTCTCCACTCTTTCACCGATGTCGTGCCAGGTGAAATCTTGGGAGTTGAGACCCTTCTTTTCGATAGCCATTTTGAGGCCATCGACGAGAGCCTTTAGAGCTTTTCCAGCCATGTCGACCGGGGGCTGCTTGGGCAGCCGGCGATCTGGGCAGCGTACCGCCGCGGCCATCAACATGCTCGTGAAGCTGGCACCGTCAATCCGCAATCTTCTGCCGGCATCGAGATCCGCAATGAATCTCTCGTAAATCTTCTCCACATAATAGAAATCAACCTCTTCGGGCATGTCTCTGAAGAGGTCAAAAAGTCTTGATTTTGGGCCTGGGACCCATAGCTCGAGATCGACGCCGGCTTTTCTTGTGGCGTCGTTCGCATCAACTGCAAGCGTCTTACCAGTTGCACTTTCGTGAAGTCGTGAAACAGCCATAACTATTCTCATCAATACTGGTGCCGACCATAAATCATCAAAGACACACTAACAATATGCGAATCATAGAATCCGGCCCAAGTATTTGCAAACCTCAGGTTCGCCAACGACGTCGCTACCGAGTTATCCTGAAACGCACACCTGAGGCCGGTTTTGAATCCTGCCATGCCAACCCGAGGGACACGACAACCTCGATGGGACCACCGTCACCCGTGTGCCGTTCTTTGCGATCTATGTGGCAACGTCACAACGCGGTGACGACGCGATCGAGGATTTCCTCAGCCACTGCCACCTTCGAAAGCGCAGGCAAACGGGCGGCCGAGCCATCGCGTGAGATGATGGTGACGACATTGGTGTCGGTGCCGAACCCGGCGTCGGGTAGCGTGATGTCATTCGCAACAACAAGGTCGAGGTCTTTGGCCTCCAGTTTGGCTTTGGCCCTTTCATTGACGTCATGGGTCTCTGCGGCGAAACCCACAACGAAGCAGCCAGCCTTGCGGGGGGCGAGGGTCTTGAGAACGTCAACAGTGGGCTCGAGTGCGGCCTGAAAAGCTGCTGTCGGTTTTTTACTCTTTGTCGTTTGCCTGGAAGCTGGGGAGAAATCTCCCGGCGCTGCAGCCATGACTAAGATATCCGCATCTTGGAGGGCGTTTTGGCAAGCGGTGAGAAGCTCGGCAGTTGTCTCAATGCGATCGACGTGAACATCTGGGGGAGGAACGAGGTTACTCGGTCCCGTGATCAACACAACCTCTGCACCGCGCCGTCGTGCCACCCGCGCCACAGCGAACCCCATTTTCCCCGATGAAGGGTTGCTGATGAAACGCACAGGGTCAAAGTACTCGCGGGTGGGGCCGGCGGTGACGACGACCTTTTTGCCGTGCAGATCTTGGGACGTGAGTCGACCCAGTGCAGCCTCGAAAATGTCCTCGGGTTCGGCCATCCGCCCGACACCGGTTGCGCCCGAGGCGAGGCGTCCCGCCGTGGGCATGACGAACTGGGCACCACGCTCGCGCAGTGTCTCGACATTCTTCTGTGTAGCCGGATTGTTCCACATGCCGCTTTCCATAGCCGGCGCGACCAACCACGGCGCTTGAGTCGAAAGCGCGACGGCGGCGAGTGGATCGTCGGCACGGCCGAGAGCCAAGCGCGCGAGCAGGTCCGCGGTGGCTGGAGCGAGCACCAAGAGGTCGGCCCGGTGTGCGAGCTCGACATGATTGATTTCACCTGCCTCAGATGCCGACCACATATCGGTCACCGCTCGATTGCCGGTGAGAGCCGAGAAGGTGAGGGGGCCGACAAAGCGTGCCCCCGCCGCGGTGAGCATGGGCCACACGTGCGCCCTCGCTTCGACGAACAGTCGAGTGAGGTAAACGGCCTTGTAAGCGGCGATGCTTCCGGAAACTCCGAGGATGATGTGCTTTTTTTCGACCATGGGAAGGCTTATAGCTTAGGGGACGGCGGCTGTCGCCCGTTCCCAAGAAGCGAATCGTCGAGTTGCACATTGTCTGTTTGAAAAGTGCCGGCCTAGAGGCTAAGTAGCGCCGTCATGACCAGAGAGCTCTCCAAGACCTACGATCCCAAGGAAATCCAACCTATTGTGGTGCAGCGCTGGATAGACGCCAACGCCTTTGCCGCTGTGCCCGACGAGCGGAAGGAGCGCTACGTCATCATGATGCCGCTGCCCAATGTAACTGGGGCGCTGCATATGGGGCATGCCATGGACAATGTCATGCAGGATCTTCTGGTTCGATGGCATCGGATGCAAGGGCACAACACCCTATGGCAACCGGGTACGGATCATGCCGGCATTGCAACACAGGCCGTTGTCGAGAAAAGGCTGTTCGAGCTCGAAGGCAAGACGCGGCACGACATTGGCCGGGAGGCTCTGGTCGAGCGGATCTGGCACTGGAAGGACGAGTACCAAGCACGCATCGTTCGCCAGCAACAGGAGATGGGATGCTCCTGCGATTGGAAGCGCCAGCGTTTCACCATGGACGCAGTGTGCAGCGCCGCTGTTCGCGAGTTGTTTTTCCGGCTGTTTCGAGACCGGCTCATCTATCGCGGTGATCGCTTGGTCAACTGGGATTGCCAGTTGCAGACGGCGGTCGCCGACGACGAGGTCTACCACGAGACCACCAAAGGGCACTTCTGGCATTTACGTTATCCCATCATCGATCCCGAGCCGGGAGAGCCCGAGTATGTGATCGTTGCGACCACGCGTCCCGAGACCATGCTGGGTGACACAGCCGTCGCTTGTCACCCCGATCCCAAGGGCGCTCTCAATGCGACGATTGCCGAGCAAGAAGAGAAGCTCGCGCAAGCGTCAGCCAAGGACAGAGACGCCATCGCGGCGGAGGTCGGGCAGCTACAAGAGAGACAGAAATCAATGTTGCCCAAGCTCGAGCAACTGCGTGACATGGCGCGGGCGGGCCGAAAGGTGCGTCTGCCATTGCTCGGTCGGGAGATGCCGCTCATTTTGGACGAGTGGGCGAAGCCTGCGCTCGGCTCAGGTTGCGTGAAGATCACCCCAGCCCACGACCCCAACGACTACGATGTTTGGGGGCGCCACCCCGACATAGGTGTCATCAACATTTTGAAATCAAACGGCGAGCTCAACGATAACGCAGGCCCCTACGCGGGTATGGATAGATTCGCAGCGCGTGCAAAGGTTGTCGCCGATCTCGACGTGCAAAGGCTCCTCGAGGCAGTCGAAGACCGGGATGTCGAGATTGGTTACTCCGATCGCTCCAAGACCGCGATTGAGCCCTATCTGTCCAAGCAATGGTTCGTGCGCATGGGCGATGTCGAGGGCGGCGTCGTGCTGGCCAAGGGCACTGCCAATGAGATGACATCCCCCGGTTTGGCGCAGGCGGCCATTGATGCGGTGAAAGACGACTGGAGCACCAGGAGCGGTAGACGCCTGACCTTTCATCCGGCGCGCTACCGCATGGGTTACGTCAACTGGTTGGCAGAAAAACGGGACTGGTGCATCAGCCGGCAACTGTGGTGGGGACACCGTATTCCCGTTTGGACCGCAGAGCCTGCCAACATGGCAGCGCTGGAGACGATGCTCGCAGCGATGCCGAACGACGACGACCTTTGGGTGTGGGTCGCGGACTCCGACGGCAACCAATACGAGTCAGCTCAGGCCCTTCAGCTAGCTAAGAACGGCGCAGTTTCATTGGAAGTGCAGGCCTGCTCGCGAAATCTCGAGTGTGACGCGAAACATGCAGCCGCCTTGGAGAAGGCGGGCCTCGTGCACGACCCCGACGTTCTCGACACCTGGTTCTCGAGCGCCCTGTGGCCGTCCTCGACTCTCGGTTGGCCAAACCCCGAGACCGCGCCGATAGGGGAGGGCCAAAGTCCTTTAGGGACTGACGGCGATATCCCCGATGCGTTCTCCTATTATTATCCAGGCTCGTGCTTGGTCACTGCCCGCGACATCATCACGTTGTGGGTGGCGCGGATGTTGATTGCTGGGCTCTACAATCACGGCGAGGTGCCATTTACTGACTGCTTTGTGCACGCCAAAATTCTTGACGGGCGCGGTGTCACCATGTCGAAGACCAAGGGCAACGGTATCGATCCCGTCGACATCATCGAACGCTACGGTGCCGACGCCATGCGCTACCTCATCTGCGACATGGAGACCGGTATGCAGGATGTGCGCCTGCCGGTGCAGGCCACGTGCCCAACCTGCAATGAACAGGTCGAGCTCACTGACGCCAAGCACGGCAGCACCATTTACACTTACCTCTGTACATCGTGCAAAGCCGAGTTCGACGTGCTCGGTACCATGGCAACCGTGCCACCGGCCAAGGTGATCTCCGACCGTTTCGAAGTTGGTAAGAATTTCTGCAACAAGTTGTGGAACGCGGCCCGCTTTGCCTTGATGAACTTAGGTGAGCATGAATATCAGCCGCTCGACTGGACAGAGCTTGCTGGCGAGGATCGCTGGATTCTTTCACGCCTGACTCGCACAATCGGCGAGGTGACGGGTCATCTCGAGAGCTATCGCCCCTCGGCTGCCATCGGCGCTGCTCGCGAGTTCTTTTGGGGTGAGCTGTGCGACTGGTATCTCGAGTTCATCAAGCCGCGCATGCGTGATGATGCTCAGGCACCGATAGCGCGGCAGGTTCTCTCCGTCGCTCTCGACCAGATCCTGCGACTGTTGCATCCGTTTGTCCCTTTTATCACCGAAGCTCTTTGGTCCTATCTCAATGAACAGGTGCCAAGACGCGGCATTACCGGAGAACTGCCGAGCTCGGAATTGTGCATCAATGCGCTGTGGCCAAAACAACACGCAGACTGGCAGGATAACGCGCTGGAGGCCGAGATCACTGAGATTCAAACGGTCATCAGTCGATTGCGTGAACTGCGCTCTCGCCATGATATTCCGCCACGCAAGGAACTGCCGGCGGTGATCAAGGCGGCCGGTGTTGCCCTCGAGACGTTGGAGCGACACCGCCACCTCATCATCGACCAG